>Ga0157378_10000010_pt1 | contig 161268 bp, 133 predicted proteins | sample M65metaG_FD_115309 | JGI IMG/M metagenome (GOLD analysis project Ga0157378, IMG submission 115309) | Miscanthus rhizosphere microbial communities from Kellogg Biological Station, Michigan, USA - M6-5 metaG | ecosystem: Host-associated > Plants > Roots > Rhizosphere > Soil | place: USA...
ACCAGCGCCGCCTGCAGCGAGGCCTGCGCCAGCTCGATCTGCCGCTGCTGCGTGTTGACCTGCGCCGCTCCGGTCTCGACCAGGGTACGCGCCTGTTCCATCGCCTGCTGTGACACCAGCTTGCGCCCGACCATGTCCTGCATGCGCTGCAGGTCGCGTCGGCTCTGCGCCAGCTGCGCCTGATACTGCGCGAGCAGCGACTGCGCCGAATGCACCTGCGCCTGGGTCTGCGCCACGGCGGCTTTCTGCGCGGTGTCGTCGAGCGTCGCCAGCACCTGGCCTGCATCGACGTGCACGCCTTCCTCGATCAACACCTGAGTCAACGTGCCGGTGATCTGTGCCGATACCGTGGCCGAGCGGCGCGCGGTGACGTAGCCGGTGGCGTCGAGCACCGATGCGCTGGCCGCTGCGGCGCTGGTCATCGGCCGCGCCGGCACCGCATGCACGGTCGCTGCGGCCGGCGCGGAAAACGCGAACCAGGCTCCGACGCCGACTCCCACCAGCGCGAGCGCGCCGAGCACGAACCACAGCGGCTTGCGCGAACGCGGTTCCACGGCGCCGCGATCGATGCGCAGTTCTTTCAGCAGTTCGGAATTTTCCATGGTGCCCATACGCAAGAGTGCCTATCCTCTAGTGTGCCATAGAGTCGTCAATATCAAGGTTGCAGAAAAGAGCCATTGCTCACGAATGCGAGGTGACACATGTCAGTTGCGCGCGCAGCCGCGGCGGCAACGCCCGGCTATTCCGGCAAGCCGCTGTGGAGCAAGCTCGGTCTGAAGTCCGATCTGCGCGTGTGGCTGCACGGCGCACCGCATGACTACTGGCGCCTGACCGGCTTCGACGCCGGCACGCTCAGCGTCGTTGCGCCGCGCGCCAGTTTCGATTTCGGCCATGCCTTCGTCACCACGCGCGCAAGCCTGACGCGCGTGCTGGCCGCAGCGTCGCGACAACTCGCGCCGGACGGCATGCTGTGGATTTCGTGGCCGAAGAAGTCTGCCGGCGTGACGACGGAGCTGACAGAGGATACATTGCGTGAACTGGCCCTGCCGCTCGGTTTGGTCGACGTCAAGGTGTGTGCGGTGACGTTCGTGTGGTCCGGACTGAAGCTGGTCTGGCGGCGCGAGCGGCGCGCGGCGAAAAAGTGAACGCGCGGCAGGAACGCCGGCGCATGCGACCGGGGGAGGTCCTATGAAAGCACTGTGGATCGTCGGCGGCATCTTTCTCGTGGTCGGACTGGCCATGCTCGCCGGTGGCTTCGCGCTGTGGCGTTCGAACGCCGCGTTCGCGGCACACGCCAGCGGTGCCGACGGCACAGTCACCGATCTGGCCTACAGCTCCTCGTCCAAAGGCGGCACCTATCGTCCGGTGGTGGAGTTCAGCACCGCCGACGGCAAGCGCGTGCACATCACCGGTTCGACCGGGTCGAATCCGCCGTCGTATTCGCGCGGCGACAAGGTGCGCGTGCTGTACGAACCGGCCAATCCCGAGCACGCCAAGATCGACAGCTTCATGGAGCAGTCGTTCGGCGTGTTGATGCTCGGCGGCATGGGCGCGGTGTTCGGCCTGGTCGGCGGCGGCCTGGTCGGCTTTCAGGTGCGCCGGCGCAAGCAGCGCGCCTGGCTGGCGCAGAACGGCATGCGCGTGAAGGCGAAGTTCGAGGGCGTCGACTACGACACCAGCGTGCGCGTCAACGGCCGCCATCCATGGCGCATCACCTGCCAGTGGCAGCATCCGGCCACACAAAAAGTATACTCGTTCCGCAGCGACATGCTGTGGTTCGATCCGACCCCGTACGTCAAAGGCGACGAAATCGATGTGACCGTCAACGCCGACGACCCGCGCCAGTACGTCGTCGATACCTCGTTCCTGCCGCCGCGAGGCTGACGGTGGCCACGTTCGCGCCGCGCAGCCCAGGCGTCGCCGTCGCAGTGGCGGGCGCTCACGAGCGCGCGCGTGGGGAAGTCGCGGTGAGCCCGCGCGCGGCGGGCATCGTGATGGCGTGCTTCGGCTTGGCGATACTGCTGCTGGCGTTCGTGCTGTTGAGCGGCAACATCAAGTACGCGGCGCGCGCCGCGAGCGCGCTCGGCACGGTGACCAAGCTGCAGTTCTACCCGCAGCAAGGCAGCGGCACGTACGCGCCGATCGTCGAATTCACCAGCGCCACCGGCCAGCCGCTGCGCATTGAAGGCAGCGTGCGCACGAATCCACCGGGCTACGCGGTCGGCGATCGGGTACGCGTTCTGTACGATCCGGCCGATCCGGCACGGGCCCGACTCGGCAGCTTCGTCGAGCTGTCGTTTCCCGCGCTGCTGCTCGGTGCGGTCGGCGCCCTGCTCGGGCTGGTCGGTGGTGCGGTGATCGCGCGCGAAAAGCGCCGCTTGGCGGCGCGGGCGCAAGTCGAGCGCGACGGGCGCCGCGTGCCAGCGAAGATCGTCAAGGTGGTGCGCGATCATAGCTTCGGCCCCACCCTCTATCCATGGCGGGTACTGTGCGAGTGGCAGGACCCGCAAACGCAAAAGATATACAAGTTCCGCAGCGAGCCCGTGCGCGCCGACCCACGGCCGCACTTGAATCGCGCTACGCTGGACGTGACGTTCGATCCGGCTGCTCCGGATCACTATCTGGTCGACCTTTCTTTCCTGCCGAAGGATGGCTGAAGCCACGCATGGACTACCAATTCGCTCCGCACATCGCCAGCATCGCGATCGACGGCGCCGACGCGCGCTTTCCGGTGCGGCGCATCTACTGCATCGGCCGCAACTACGCCGACCACGCCAAGGAAATGGGCTCGAGCGTGGATCGCGCCAATCCGATCTTCTTCTGCAAGCCGGCCGATGCGGTCGTCGCCGACGGCGGCAAGATCCCTTACCCTCCGGGCACGACCGACCTGCACCACGAGGTGGAGATGGTCGTGGCGCTGCAGTCCGGCGGCAGCAACATTGCCGCGGCGAGCGCGCTCAAGCACGTATTCGGCTACGCCGTGGGCCTGGATCTGACACGCCGCGACCTGCAGGCCAAGGCCAAGGAAAAGGGCCTGCCATGGGACACGGCCAAGGCGTTCGACCGCAGCGCACCGATCTCGGCGTTGCGCCCGGCGCGCAAGGTCGGCCATCCGCTGCGCGGCCTGCTCGAACTCGAGATCAACGGCCAGCCGCGCCAGCAGGGCGACATCGCCGAGATGATCTTCAGCGTGCCGCAGATCATCCACGAGTTGTCGAAGCTGTTCGAACTCGCCGCCGGCGACTTGATCTTCACCGGCACGCCGGCCGGCGTCGGACCGCTCGCGCGCGGCGACTGGTTTCGCGCACGCCTGGAAGGCATCGCCGAGTTGCACGGTGCGATTGTCTGAAAGCGCTGCGGAAGAAGAATATTCACGCGAAGGCGCGAAGAGATTCATTGCGATTCTGATCGAAGCAACCGGACGCGATGAATCGCGCCCCTGCGCCAAGGGCATCGATCAGCGTACGCCTTCGCGCGATAGACCATCAACACGACAGATCGGTTTGCGCTAGATTGATTGCAGCCTGAGACGAACGGGAGGAAACGTATGAGCTTTGTCGGCGAGTTCAAGGAATTCATCGCGCGTGGCAATGTGGTGGACCTCGCAGTCGGCGTGGTGATCGGCGCGGCGTTCGGCAAGATCGTAAGCTCCTTGGTCGACAACGTGGTCATGCCGCCGATCGGCTACGCGATCGGCGGCATCGATTTCTCCGACCTCGTGATCAAGATCGGCAATCCGGTGGCCGACGCCAAGGGCACGATCACCGGCGGCGCTGTGATCAAGTACGGCGTATTCCTCAACACGGTCATCCAGTTTGCGATCATCGCGTTTGCGATCTTCCTGCTGGTCAAGCTGATCAACCGGCTGATGCCGAAGAAGGCGCCGCCACCGCCCGGTCCATCGCCCGAGGTGCAGCTGTTGACCGAGATCCGCGACGAGCTCAGGGCGAAGTAGGCGCGCGACACAGACCGATCGCGCAGACGCGAGCGGCGCGAGCACCTCTTGCTTCGCGCTCCTCGCGCTTTCGCGAGAAGCCATGGCGGAATCCCCACCGTGCCGAAAGTCATGCGGAACCACGCGCACGGCGCGGGCATAATCGCGCACTTGCTCCCACCGAGGCCGCCATGAAACCACTGCTTGCCGCGATCACCGCCTGCCTGACGCTGTCGTGCGCGCACGCCGCCGAGTTGACCCGTATTCCGGCCGACGCGATCGCCACCGCGACGGCGTTGCGCGAGCGCGCGCTGACCGATCCGACCGCATACGATTTCGTCGCCGGTCTGACCACCGAAGTCGGCCAGCGCCTGGCCGGCAGCGCGAACGACCAGCGCGGCCGCGACTGGGTTGCCGCGCGCTTCAAGGCGCTCGGATTCGACAAGGTATGGACGGAGCCGGTCAGCTATCCGCGCTGGGTACGCCGCGCCGAGCACGCGGCCATCGTCGCGCCGTTCGCGCAACCGCTGGCGGTCAGCGCGCTCGGCAACAGCCCGGGCACGCCGAAAGGCGGCGTGCGCGGCGAAGTGGTGATGTTCAAGGACTTCAAGGCGCTGCAGCAAGCCGATGCGGCGAGTGTAAAAGGCAAGATTGTATACATCGCCTACCGCATGCACGCCGAACGCGACGGCCACGACTACGGCCCGGCCACCGCCGGGCGCTCCGGCGGTCCGGCGGTGGCGGCAAAACTCGGCGCACTCGCGTTCGTGCTGCGCTCCGCGGGCAGCGACAGCGACCGCCTGCCGCACACCGGCGTCACCGCGTTCGCGCCGAAGGAGGCGCAGCTGCCGGCGGCGGCGATCTCCAATCCCGATGCGGACCTGCTCGAGCGCATGCTCGGCGGCGCCAAATCGGTAACGCTGCACCTGGACCTGGACTGCGGCATCGATGGCCATTACAGCGGCGCGAACGTGATCGGCCAGGTCACCGGTAGCGAGCGTCCGGAGGAGATCGTCGACATCGGCGGGCACCTGGATTCATGGGATCCCGGCACCGGCGCGATCGACGACGGCGCCGGCGTGGCGATCGCGGCGGGTGCGGCGCATCTGATTTCCACACTTCCACAACGCCCAAAACGCAGCATCCGCGTGGTGGCGTTCGCGAACGAGGAAGCCGGCATGATCGGCGGCAAGGCCTACGCGGCCGCGCACAGTGCCGAAGTGGGCAAGCACGTGCTCGGCGCGGAGTCGGACTTCGGCGCGGGGCGCATCTGGAAACTCGCCTCGAAGGTCAAGCCCGAAGCGCTCGGCGCGATCGACCAGATGATGCAGGTGCTCGGGTCCCTCGGCGTGCAACGCGGGCCGAACGGAGCGGCGCACGGCGGCGACTTCGGCAGCATGGGTGAAGCCGGCATGGCGCTGCTCGACCTGACCCAGGACGGCACGCATTATTTCGACTGGCACCACACGGCGAACGATACGCTCGACAAGATCGACCCGAAGGATCTCAACCAGAACGTCGCGGTGTACGCCGTGTTCGCTTATCTGGCGGCGCAAGCCGACGGTGATTTCGGCTCCGCTGCGGCGGCCGCGCCGGCGCCGTCGACGCACTAGCGAGAAAAAAACCGGTGCCGCGTGCGCCCCACGCGCCGCGGCACCGGAACATGCCATCGGCGCTGGGAATCACGCGTCGATCTGCGGCAAGCCGCCTGTCGCGCGCAGCGGCGCGGCAGGTCACTCGTTGCGACAGAAAACGCGGCGGCGTGCGCAAAGCGAACATGTCGGCGCCGGTGGTTGCGCGGCGCTGCGCAGAAGCAATCGCGCAGGGACTAGCGCGGCGGACGCCGGCGTTCGGCGTTCTGCTGGCGGTAGTACTCGCCGAACAGCACCGCGGCGCTGGCGGCGACGTTGAGGCTTTCCACCGCGCCGCTGCCGGGGATGGTCAGGTGCAGGTCAGCGCGGTCGATCAGCGCACGGCGCATGCCACCGCCCTCGGCACCGAGCACGAACGCGAGCCGTTGCGGCAGGCGCGCGGCGTACAGCGATTCGCCCTCGCGCGGCACGGTGGCGGCGACGCGCACGTCGGCGTTGCGCAGCGCGCCGAACACTTCCTCGCCCGGATTGATCTGTGCGATCGGCACGGCCTCGGCGCCGCCCTCGGCAACGCGCAGTGCCGCGCCCGACAGGGCCAGCGCGGAATCGGCGGGCAGCAGCAAGCCGTGCGCGCCGAAATTGGCCGCGCTGCGCAGCACGGCGCCGAAGTTGTGCGGATTGCCGACACCGTCGAGCCAGACCAGCAGCGCCGGCTGCGGCGGCCGTGGCAGGCGTTGCAACAATGTGGACAAGGATAAAAAGGGAATCCGGCGCGCATCGAAGCACACGCCTTCGTGATGCTGGCTGGCGGCGAGCTTGTCCAAGTCGGCGTTCTCGACCACGCGATAGCCGAGCTTGCGCTGCACGCACCACGCCAGCACCGTTTTCAGGTCGGGGATACGCGATTCGAGCAGGTATACCTTGCGCAGATCGTGCGGCCGCCGCGCGAACAACGCCAGGCACGCGTTCAAGCCGTACACGCGCATCTCGTCGCTGTTGCGCCGTGGCGCGCGCGGTGCGTCGGCAGCGGCAGCATCGCGCGCGCGTTCGGACGGCGGCTGCGAACCGTGTGCGCGGTACGGGCGCATCAGTGTTCCGCCGCGGCCAGCGCCGGCGCGGCGCCGACGTGCTTGACCGGCTTGAGCAGCAACAACATCGGGATCGCGATCACGGTCATCAGCGTCATCAGCCAGAAGTCGTTGAGGAACGCGATCGCCGAGGCCTGCCGCGTCACCTCGACGTTGAGCATGGCGAGATTCTGCGCCGCCGACAAGCCGGGCGATGCGGCGAGCGCCGCGCCGTTGCCGAACGGCGTGAGCCGCTCGGCGAGCTCGGCATGGTTGATCTGCGTGCCGCGCGCCAGCAGCGTCATCACGATCGAGATGCCGACCGACGAGCCGATGTTGCGCATCAGGCTGAAGATGCCGGCGGCTTCGGTGCGCGTGGACATCGGCAGCGTGGAATATGCGACCGTCGAAATCGGCACGAATACGAGGCCGAGGCCGAGGCCCTGCAGCACGCCGGTGCTGACGATGCTGTGCTCGGGCACGGCCGTGTTCCAGTGCACCATCTGCCACAGCGAGAACGCGGTCAGCGCCATGCCGATACCGGCGAGCAGGCGCGCGTCGGCGCCGCGCGCGAGCAGGCGTCCGACCACCATCATCGCGATCAACGTGCCGATGCCGCGCGGCGCCAGCAGCAGGCCGGTGGTGACGACCGGATAGCCCATCAGGTTCTGCAGGAACGGCGGCAGCAGCGCCATGGTCGCGAACAGCACCACACCGAGCACGAAGATGAAGATGTTGCTGGCGAGGAAGTTGCGATCGCGGAACAAGCCCAGATTGACGAACGGCCGCGCACTGCTGAGCCAGTGCACGACATACAGATAGAAGCCGAGGAACGCGAGCGCCGCCTCGATCTGGATTTCGACCGAGTCGAACCACTCCTGTTGTTCGCCGCGATCCAGGAACAACTGCAGCGCGCCGATGCCGACCGACAGGAAACCGAAGCCGCGCCAGTCGAAACGCGTCGCCTTGGTGTCGTCGTTGGGCAGACTCGCCGCCACGCCGAGCACGCCGAGCAAACCGATCGGCACGTTGATCAGGAACACCCAGTGCCAGCTGTACGCATCGGTGAGCCAGCCGCCGAGCGGCGGCCCGAGGATCGGACCGACCATGACGCCCATGCCCCACAACGCCATTGCCGCGCCGTGTTTCTCGCGCGGGAACACGTCGAGCAGCGTCGATTGCGACACCGGCACCAGCGCCGCGCCGAACAAGCCCTGCAACAGGCGGAACACCACCATCTCGCCGATGCCGGTGGCGACGCCGCACAGCACCGACGCAACGGTGAAACCGCCGATCGCGATCAGCAACAAGCGGCGGCGGCCGAACACCGAGGCGAGCCAGCCGGTGGCCGGCGTCGCGATCGCGGCGGCGACGATGTAGGAGGTCAGCACCCACGAGATCTGGTCCTGCGTCGCCGACAGCGAACCCTGCATGTTCGGCAGCGCGACGTTGGCGATCGTGGTATCGAGCGCCTGCATCAGCGTGGCGAGCATCACCGACACGACCAGCAGGCCGCGGTTGGCGACTTCGCGATGGGTGGCGGTCTGGCTCATCGCCGGATCGTGCGCGCGGTTACGGCTGCGCCAGTGCCACGCGCGTGGCCGGTTCGCGTGCGCCCTGCAGGCGGCCGAGCAGCGAGTGCTGCTTGCCGGTATCGATTTCCACGTTGGCGCTCATGCCGGCGCGCAGCACCGGACCGTTGCCCGTGTCGTCGATCGAAAACCGCACCGGAATGCGCTGCACGATCTTCACCCAGTTGCCGGTGGCGTTCTGCGCCGGCAGCACGGAAAACTCCGCGCCCGAGGCCGGGCTGATCGAGGCGACATGTGCCGGCCATTTCTTGCCCGGATACGTGTCGACTTCGATCGTCGCCGGCTGGCCGACGAGCACGTTGGTCAGATCGGTTTCCTTGAAATTCGCGTCGACCCACAGCGCCTTGTTCGCCACCAGCGGCATTGCCGCCTGGCCTAGCCCAAGAAAATCGCCGGGCTGCAGGTTGGTCTTGCCGATCACGCCATCCATCGGCGCGCGCACGGTGGCGTGCTCGAGATCGAGCTTGGCCTGCTCGTACTGCGCCTGCGCGAGCTTGTAGCCGGCCAGTTCCTCGTTCTTCGTATTCGGCAAACCGCCGAGCATGCCCTTGGCCTTGTCCAGTGCGGCGGCGTCGGAGTCGCGCTTGCCGCGCGCGGAGGCGAGATTGTTGGTCGCGTCATCGAGATCCTTCTGCGCGATCAGACCCTTCTCGCGCATGTCCTTCATGCGCTGGTACTGGCGCTGGTTCGTGTTCAGCGCTTCCTCGGCCGAGCGCAGATCCGCCTGCGCCGAGGCGTAGCCGGCGCGGCCGGCGTCGAGCAGGCTGCGCACCGATTCCATCTGCGCCTGCATGCGCGTCATCGCGATCTGCAGCGGCTGTGCGTCGATGCGGAACAACACGTCGCCCTGCTTGACCGCCTGGTTCTCGCGCACCAGCACCTCGACCACGCGGCCGCCAACCTGCGGCGCGATCGTGACGTGATCGGCCTGCACGTAGGCATTGTCGGTCGATACGTAGCGCCCCGAGGTCAGGTACATCCAGCCGGCAATCGCCAGCACCAGCGCGGGTCCAAACACCCACAGCACGAGGTTGCGGCGCTTGTGCGGCTTGCTCGGCGCTTGCGCGGTTATCGGTTCGCCGGGTTGCTTGTCGGTCATGATCTTTCTCCTTCCGCATCCTTGGCGCGATCGAGCGCCAGGAGGTTTTGTTTCATGCGCGTGAACACGTCGAGCATGATCTTCATGTCGGCCGCGGCAATGCCGCGCTGCGCCTGCTTGAACAATTCCGCCGAGATCAGTTCCATGTCGTCGACCACGTCGTGCGCTTTCTCGGTGATGTGCAGGCGCCAGACGCGGCGGTCCTGCGGATCGGCGCGGCGTTCGATGAAGTCAGCCTTTTGCAGGCGGTCGATCACGCGGCCGACCGCGATCGGTTCCATCTCGAGGAATTCGGCCAGCTCGTTCTGCGTCAGGCCCTGTTCGTGGCTGACGCGCTTGAGCGCGCGCCACTGCGCACGGGTCAGCCCGAAGCGCGCCGCGCGGCGATCGAACACCTTGCGCATCAGGCGCGTCACGTCGGTGACCAGGAAGCCAAACGAGGTCTTTTCGCTGGCGGGAGATTTGGCTGTCTTGCTCATGGCTGCCGAAGATATTATAGCCTAGGCAGGTATTTTTCAAGACCCGACGGTACAGGAATTCCAAGGCGCGTGGAAACGCAACGGCACTCAGGTTGGAAGCCACCTAACCTATTGTTCTGAATGAGGCAGCTGACGAACCCGACAGACTTTCGGCACCGACGAACGGTCGCTTGGGCTTGGTCGTTGGCGCAAGGCGCAACTAGGGACTGGCGCAGCCCTGACCGGCTGTGCGCTGCATCAGTTCGGTGCACAGGCGCGCGGCCTCGGCGCTGTCGCCACTGGCGCGCAGCAGCTCCGCCAGACCGCGGGTTGCCGGCGGGTCCAGCGGGTAATGCGCGAGCACCGTGCGATACCACGTTTCGGCAGCGGAGCGGTCGCCACGCGTCAGGTAACGCTCGGCAATCCCGACGCCGAGCCGGGCGTGCCATGGCCGGATCCGCGCGGAACTGCGATCGTAGCTGCGCCCCATCGCGGCGTAAGCACTTTCGAAATACGGCAGCGCCTGTTCGGAGTGTCCGGTGATTTCGAGCACGTCGCCGATGTTGACCAGCGCGCCCCATGCGTCCGCATCGAGCGCCACCGCGCGCCGATACTCGGCGAGCGCCTGATCGAATGCACTCTGCGCGGACAGCGTGAAGCCCAGCGCCTTGTGCGCCACCGGCGAATCGGGTGCGAGCGCGACCGCGCGTTCGGCCAGAGCATTCGCGCGCTGCAACTGCTGCAGCGCGGGTGGGCGCGCGAGATGACCGTTGGCCAATGCGTCGCGCAACTGGTGGAACTCGGTCGGCCCGGGGCCAGGTGCTTGCGGCCAGCGCACGCAACGCTGCACCAGGGCGTTGGCGAGACCGGACAACGCCGCCACATCATCCGCATGCAAGCCGAGCACGCGCTGATACAGGTCGATGGCGGCTTCGTTGTCGGCGCGCGAGAACTGGAAATAGAAATCATCGGCCAGTTCCACCAGCACATGGCTGTCGTCGCCCGCAGCAACGGACCGTGCAACGTTTTTTTCGCCACGACTACGTTCGTGCAGTGCCCAGGACAACGCCAGCAGCACGAGCGCGATGATCGCGGCAGCGGTGCGACGCAGGCGTATGCGCGCGGGTGCCGAGTTAGGCGCTGGCGTCGCGCAGATGTCCGGCGCTATCGGCGCGGGCATCGCCACGCATGCCGAGTCTGGCGGGGTTGCGGCGGGCAGGTCCACGCGTGCAGACGCATCCGGCGACACCGACGCAACGTCGGCGATCAGGCGATAGCCGCGCTTGGCGATAGTTTCGACGTAGCGCGGTGCCTTGGCGTCGTCGCCCAGTGCCTGGCGCAGTTTCGAGACTGTGCGCGCCAGGCTGTCTTCGCCGACGATCACGTCTGGCCACAAGGCGGCCATGATGCGTTCGCGCGTGACGACTCGTCCCACGTCTGCGGCCAGCAGCCAGAGCAGATCCATCACTTTCGGCTCCAGCCGTTGCTCGCCACCCGGGCCTGACAGCAAGCCGGCGTCGCGCTCCGCGCGCCATTCGCCGATCCGCATCGCTCGTACATCGGACTCAGGGTTCATGGGCCGCGCGGCACTCGCTGGATTCATGGCATCGACGGATGAAGAGAAAGACATCGGGAAACCGGGAGGATTCGGTCATGGGTATTCCGGGTGGTCCCGGCTGCAATACGGCAACCGGTTGCCGCTATCCTGCACGACGTCGCGCGCGGCCGGAACTCTACCATTGCCGCCAGAGGAACACCGATGACCTACCTGTCCCGACTCGCCGCCGTCGCTTTGCTGTTGCTGATGTCGACTGCCGCGTGCTGTGCCGCGCCCGTGCCGGGCACGGAACCCGCCGACCATTCCGGAACGGCGCAGCGCTTCACGCCAGAGCAGTTGCGCGCCGATTTCGACGCGCTATATGCCGGCCTGAAGTCCGCGCACTACGACCTGTTTGCGCGCCGCAGCCAACGCGAGTATGACGCGTTGTACCGGAGCATGCGTGCCGGTTTCGATCACGAGCTCGGGTTGGACGAGGCGCGCTTGCGCTTCCAGCGTTTCGCGGCGTACGGCCGCATTGCGCATGCGAACATCGAGTTGCCAAGCGATGGCTGGGAGCGTTTTCGCAAGGCCGGTGGCAAGGCCTTCCCGTTGTATTTGCGCGTGGTGAACGGACGCGCATACGTCAACGAGGACGACAGCGGTATCGACGGCATCGCCCAGGGTGACGAGGTGCTGGCCGTGGAAGGCAAGCCCGTAGCAAAGTGGATGGAGGGCCCAAGCGCGTTGGTGTCGGCCGACAACGACTATCTGCGCGACGCGCAGATGGAGCACGCCTGGCCGTTGCTGGTATGGCTGAGCGGCGGCACGCGCGACCAATTCGCATTGCGCCTGCAGAAAGCCGATGGCCACCGCGTCGAGCTCACGCTCCCGGCGCGCAGCCGCGCCGAGTTCACGGCTGCCGAAGCCAAGCACCCGCCGCATTTCGAACTCGCCGGGGACACACGCGAAGCGCGCATGCTCGACCAGCGGACGGCCTATTTGCGGCCCGGCCCGTTCTATGACAACCGGCCCGGTGCTGCCGACATCTGGGACAACACCGCGTTCAAGACGTTTCTCGACCAGGCCTTCGACCAGTTCTCCGCCGCGGGCGCGCAGCGCCTGCTGATCGATCTGCGCGACAACCCCGGCGGCGACAACTCGTTCAGCGACCTGCTGGTCGCGCGGATCGCCGATCGTCCTTTCCGCTTCACCAACTCGTTCGAGATCAAAGTCAGTGCGGCGACAACGGCCGCGAACCGCAAGCGTCTGGACGGCGCGAGCGATGCGATGGCGCAGCGCATGGACGCCGCCTATGCCGGCAAGCCGGAAGGCAGTCGCGTGATGTTCGAGATCGAACCCACGCCGCCGCGCGCGGCCGGGCGTTTCACCGGCAAGGTGTTCGTGCTGATCAACCGCCATTCGTATTCGAATACGGTGCTGGTCGCCGCGATCGTGCAGGACTATCGCTTCGCAACGATCCTCGGCGAGGAAACCTCCGACCTCGCCAGCACCTACGGCGCGATGGAAAAATTCAGCCTGCCCAACACCGGCATCGAAGTGGGGTATCCCAAAGCGCGCATCCTGCGGCCGAACGGCAAGCTTGATGCGCGCGGCGTGCGGCCGGACATCGAAATTGCCACGCCGATCGTGACCGGCACCGACGATGCGGTACTGGCGCGCGCACGCGCGATCGTGAACGAACAGGCCGCCGACGGCGACGGTAAGCGCCGTTCCGACCAACCTTGAGCGCAACGACACTCAAGCGTCGTCGGCGCGCCATGGGGTAGTCCGTGCCGGCGACGACGTGCGCGTCGCCTCGCGTGACGCGCACGTCGCAGCGGACCAGACGCAAGAACCGCGCTCATCGCCGATCCAACGCGGAGCCGCCCGGGATTGGCCAAGCGGACGTGCGCAGCAGCACCGCGCATCCGTCGTTGGTGTGGCAGCCCGGGAACCTACGACGCGTGCGTGCCGGAGTCCGGAATCGGACGCTTGCAGTCCGATAGCGGACAGCCGCCGCACGCAAGCGCTGGAAAACATCGTGCGATCAATGCCCTGTCGTTCGCTCGGGCGTGGCATGTCGCTTGCTGAGTCCGGGTTTGTTCTTGCGCTCGAGGAAACGACATGCAGCAGTGGCTACGCGATACGGTTCTCGCCTTGCGCGGCCTGATCGGACGCCCCGGCTTCAGCGTCTTAGCCGTGCTCTCGCTGGCGCTCGGCTTCGGCGCCGCGATCGCGATCCTGAGCGTGGCCGATGCGGTGCTGGTGCGCGCCCTGCCCTACCCGGACGCGCAACGCCTGATCTCGATCCGCGAAGCCGACGGCAACGGCAAGCCGATGCCACTGGCCGATCCCAACTACCAGGACCTGCGCCACGGCGTGCACGGCTTCGAAGCGATCGCGCAATACAGCGGCGGCACCGATTTGATTGTCAGCGGCAACCGCAGCACGCGCGGCGACGTGCGCGCGGTGTCGGGCGATTTCTTCGCGGTGCTCGGCGTCGCGCCGCAGCGCGGCCGCGTGTTCGACGACGCGTCGCCGGCGGCCGCCGCGCACGTGGCCGTGATCAGCCACGCGTTGTGGCGCGAGATGCTCGGCGCCGAGCCGGATCTTTCGCGACTGCATCTGAGTGCGTTCGGGGAATCCCTGCAGGTGATCGGCGTGATGCCGGAAGGCTTCGACTTTCCCGCGCGCACCAGCGTGTGGTTTCCGCGCGCGCTGTTTCCGGCGGAGACCTCGCGTACCGCGCACAACTGGAGCGCGATCGCGCGGCTCGCGCCGGGCAGCGATCTGCAGCAGCTGCGCGCCGACGCAATGGCGCTCGGCGCGCGCCTGAAGCAGCAGTACGGCAAGGACATCGATGCCGCCGGCTTTGCGCTGACGCCGCTGCGCGACACGCTGATCGGCAAGGTGCGCAACGCGTTGTGGGCGTTGAGCGGCGGCGCGGCGTTCCTGCTGCTAATCGCCGGCGTCAACGTCACGAATCTGGTGCTCGCACTGGCGCTCACGCGGCGCAAGGAAATCGCCGTGCGCAGCGCGCTCGGTGCGTCGCGCTGGCGTCTGGCGCGGCAGAGTGTGCTGGAAAGCGCACTGCTGACGGCATTCGCATTTGCCGCGGGACTGCTGCTTGCGCAAGCCTGCATGAACGTGCTGGTCGGCCTGGCCGGCGACAGTCTGCCGCGCGCGCAGGAAGTCGGCTTCGACGTTCGCGTCGTCGCGCTACTCGCGGCGCTCGCCGCGGCGTTCGCGCTGCTGCTCGGTCTGCTGCCGCACTGGCGCGGCGTGAGCGCCGCGGCGCTGACCGAGCAGGGTCGCGCCAGCACACTCGGCCATCGCGGCGTGCGTCTGCGCAGCGCGTTGTTGATTGCGCAGACGGCGCTGACCGTGTTGCTGCTGATCGGCGCCGGACTACTCGGCCGCAGTTTCTTCGAACTGTTGCAGATCGATCCCGGCTTTCGCACGCAAGGCGCGGTGGCGCTGGATTTGTCGTTGCCGCGTCCGAGCGACGCCGCCGGCGCGCGCGCGCTGGCCACGCGCTACGGCGCACTCATGCAGCGTTTCGCGGCGCTGCCCGGTGTCGCGGCGGTCGGCGGCGTGAACGCGTTGCCGCTCACCGATAGCGGCTGGAACGGATCGTTCTGGGACGCCGCGGCCGTGCCGAAGCTCGAGGACTTCGCACATCTGCCGCCCGCGCTCGGCTATGCGGAATTCCGCGTCGCCAGTGCCGGCTATTTCGCGGCGCTCGGAATTCCGTTGCAACGCGGCCGCCTGTTCGACGATCGCGACGGCACCGACGCGCCGCACGTCGCGCTGGTCAGCGCGGCGCTTGCGCGCAGCACCTGGCCGGATCGCGATCCGATCGGTCAACAGCTGCAGTTCGGCAACATGGACGGCGACATGCACCCGCTGACCGTGGTCGGCATCGTCGGCGACGTGCGCGATGCGGGACTGGATCGCGACGTGCGCGGGACGATCTACCTGAATTTCGCGCAGCGTCCGACTGCTGCCGGAAATTTCAGCGTGGTGGTGCGCGGCGCGCTCGCGCCGACGGCGCTGATCGATGTGCTGCGCGCCGAACTGGCGCGCAGCGAGCCGCAACTGCCGGTGGCGTTCCATACCGTGCAACAGGTGTACGCCTCGTCGCTCGACAATCGCCGCTTCAGCCTGACCTTGTTTGGTTTGTTTGCGCTGGTTGCGCTCGGACTGGCATTGAGCGGCGTGTATGGCTTGATGGCTTACGCCGTGAACGAACGCCGCGCCGAATTTGCGCTGCGCATGGCACTGGGCTCGACGCGCGGACGCGTGCTGCGCTTCGTGCTTGGCCAGGGCTTGCGTCTGACCGTGGCCGGACTCGCGCTTGGTTGCACGCTCGCGCTGCTCGCCTCGCGCTTGCTGCAAAGCATGCTATTCGGGATCGGCGTGGACGATCCGGTCACCTACCTCGGTGTCGGCACACTGCTGCTGCTCGCAAGCCTCGCCGCGTGCGGCGTGCCGGCGTGGCGCGCCGCAGGCAGTGAAGCGCGCGCCAGCCTCGGCTGATCACGTTGCGACAACGCGCGGCACGGAGCGGCCGCGCGCAGCGTCATCATGGCGACGCGTTGTTCGCGCCAGTCTGCCCGGTCGACACGCTCGCCGTGGTGGTACTGACGGGTGCATCCCAGATTTCCGCGATCGAGCTGGCCGCGGCCGCCGCGCCGAGCGGCGCCAGACCGTACATGTCCTCGAGCGTGCGCAGCACGCTGAAGTGCGTGATGTGCTGCGCGGTCGCGCCGCTCTTCAGATGCGCGCCGTACAGGATCGTCGCGATGCGGTTGTCGCGGCGCGAGCGGTCGTCTTCGTCCCAGGTGACGATCAGCAGGCTGTTGTGCGTGCGCGCCCACTGCGCGTAGGCACCGAGATTCTTGCGCAGCCAGCTGTCGCCGGCGGCGGGCCCGCAGTTGTGCATGTCGTTGCACAAATCCGGGATCACGAACGACACCGTCGGCAGCTGGTTGAAGTCAGACGGGAATGCGGCAAACGTTAGGTTTGTTGCGGCGGCCGGCAGCGCGCTGAAATTCGACCACGGCACGTGCTTGCGTGCATAGCGGCCGGCGTGACACGCATCGGCGCCGGCCTGCGGCAATCCTTCGGCGTAGCCGGCGAACGTGAGGCCCGCCGCGCGCAGCTGGCTGCCCAGGTCACCGCTGTTGAACGTGTGCGGACACGAATCGTCGTCCACGCCCTGCGTCGCGCCGGAAAACAGCGCCAGATAGTTCGGCTGGCTCGGATGCGTGACCGCGAACGACTGCGTGAAATACACGCCGCCGTCCTTGAGCTGGTTCAGATACGGCGCGCGCGAATCGCCGTAGATGCGGCTGTCGCTTTCGTTTTCTTCCATCACCACGACCACGTGGTCGTAACGCGGCAAGGCTGCAGCGACGCTCGTCGGCGCAGCGGATACGTCCGCCGCCATGCCAGCGCCACTCAGCGATACAAGCGCCACGGCCGCAGCAGCCCGACGCATCCAACGACAAGGGAATGTGTTCATTTGTCCACTTTTACAGTTGCGATGGCGCCGGCACCTCCCGCGCAGCAGCCACTCGACTTCAAAGGATTCGCGCCATCCACGGCACGGCTCCAACAAGACATGGAGCGTGCTTCGCACATCTCAAGCAGGCGCGGCCGCGCCGCTCATTCGTAGCTCAGTGCGCTCGCGGTGGACACGCGCATCGCGCGTCGGCCGGGCCAGAAGCAAGCCAGCAGCGACACGCTCGCGGCGAGCAGCAGCCACAGCAGTGCGGCACGCGCGTTCGGCAGCAGCTGCGCCGGCACCGGGAACATGATGCGGCCGAACGCATCGGCGAGCAGCAGGCTGATCGGTGCCGACAGCGGCAATGCGACCAGCCAGGCGAGCACGGCAATGACCAGCCCTTCGGCCTGGATCATGCGCATCAGCACGCCATGGCGCGCGCCGATCGCACGCATCACGCCGATCTCGCGCGTGCGCTCGAGCACGGCCATGCTCATCGTCGATGCCAGGCCCATGCCGCCGACCGCGATCATTACCCACGCCATCGCGCCCAGGAACTGGATCACCATCAGCAGGTGATCCTCCACCGCGCGGCGCGTCTCGCTCAGCAGTTGGCTGCCGGCAACGCGCATGTCGTGTTCGCCGAGTGCAGCTCGCAGACGCATGATGACGTCGAGCTTTACCGCGGCGTTACCGCCGCGCGCGGCGACCGCGAGCATGCTCGCCAGCGTGTTGCCGTGCAGCGCCGCGACGGTCGTGAACGGCGCATAGGCGATGTTCTGCACCACGGTCTGGTCGGCACCGACGACGTGCCAGCGCGACGGCTTGCCGCCGATGTTCAGCGTCACGTCGGTGTCCGGCTGCAACTGCGGCTCTGCGCGCAGCAGGCGCTGCGTCAGCACCAACACACGCTCGTCGCCGCGGTCGAGCCAGCGGCCGCGTTCCATGTTCGCCTCGAACAGCGGCGTGTCCGGCGGAATGCCGAGCAGCGTCAGCGCTTCGCCGGGCGTGCCGTCGGCGTGCACGATCGTGGCATTCTCGGTGAGCAGCGCCTGCGCATGTTCGACGCCATCGACGGCACGCGCGGCGGCTTCGATGTCGCGCGCGGTCGCGGGAGTCGCCAGGCGCAGCACGGCATCGTAGTGCTGGCTGGCGAACATGCGCTCGACCGCGAGATACATCGACGCGCGCAGGTTGTCGGCGGCGATGAACACCGCGCCGCCAGCCGCCAGCGCGAGCAGCGTCAACAGCGTGCGCTGGCGGCGGCGGAACGCATTGCCGAGCGACAGCAGCAGCGGTCGGCTCAAGCCCGGCACCTTCAGTCGGCGACGCAGATACGCGCCGTGCTCGGTGGCGATGCCCGGATCGCGCAGCGCAACGGCGACGCGCATGCGGCAGGCGCGCGCCACCGGCAGCGCGGCGGCAAGCACCGGCAGCAGGCATCCGACGCCGACCTGCAACGCGATCGTCCACCACGGCACGGCGAAGCCGGCCACGGAAAAATTCAGCATCTGCGCCTTGAACATCGCATACGGACGTCCAATCGCCAGCGCCGCCGGCAACGCCAGCAGCGCCGCGAGCAGTCCGAGCAAGGCAGCAAACGCGAGGTACAGCGCGCCGATCTGGCGCGGACTCGCACCGAGCGCCTGCATCACGCCGATCTGGCGCGTCTGCCCGGCCAGCAGCGCGCCGATCAGGTTCACGATCAGGAAGCTCGCGACCAGCAGCGTGAGCACGCCGAACGCGCCTTGCGTGAACATCAGCGAATCCATCTGCCCCGCGTGCGGATGCTGACCGGGTTCGGGCACGTCGATGGCTTGCACATGTATGCCGCCGCGTTCGAGCAGCGCGCGCACGTCATCGGCGATGCCCCGCACCGCGGCGCGGTCAGGCGGAGTGTCGCGCAGCACGAACTGCACCTCGTTCAGCGCCGGCTCGACGCCGAACGCAGCGAGTGTCGCCGGCGTGACGAAGCCATACGCGACATGATCCATCCAGCCCGGCGGCAAACCGACGTCATGCGCCACGCCGGCGATGCGCAAGCGTTGCGTTTGGGCGGCCAGCGTCACCTCGACCAGCTGGCCGAGCGCGGCGCCGGCGAACTCGAGCGAGGACTGCTCGATCGCGATCTCGCCGTCGCGCGGCGGCCAGCTGCCGTGCGCAACATCGGTCGCGGCGTCGACCGCGGCAATGTCGCGCGCGGCAAAGTCGGTCAGCGCGAACAACTCCGCGCCGACCCGTGTGCCGTCGATCTGCACCGCGCCGAACACGCGGCCGCGCACGCGCGCGGAGGCAATTGCGGGGTGTGCGCGGATCTGCGCCAGCAACGCCGCATCGACCGCACGATCGACGCGCAGGCTCGCCGCGGCCGGATGCGTCGCCGCGTAACTTTCCTGCGTGGCCCGGCGCACCAGTGCCCAGGCATCGAGCAGCGCTCCGGCGGCGGTCATGCTCAGCGCTACCGCCGCCACCACCAGCGCGCTGCGCGCCTTGTGCAGCCACGCGTCGCGCAACACCTTGCGCCAGCGCGGCGCGAGCGCGAACGCAGCGCTTCGGGTCGGATCAGACATGCGCGTGCACTCCGTCCGTCACGATGCGACCGTCGGCTAGGCCGATCACACGCGAGGCATGGCGGATCGCCGCGTGCTCGTGCGTCACCATCACCACGGTCTGGCCTTCGCGCACCAGTTCGCCGAGCACGTGCAGCAGACCCTGCGCCGTGTGCGAATCGAGATTGCCGGTCGGCTCGTCGGCAAGCAGCAGCGCCGGCGCATTGGCCAGCGCGCGCGCCACCGCGACGCGCTGCTGCTGCCCGCCCGACAACGCACCCGGCAGCTTGTCGGCCTGCTCGGCGACGCCGAGACGTTCGAGCAGCGCCAGCGCGCGTGGGCGCCGCTCGCGCGCCGGCCAGCGCTGCGCGAAATCCATCGGCAACATCACGTTCTCGGCCGCCGTCAGCGTCGGCAGCAGCTGGAAGAACTGGAACACGATGCCGACCGCACGTCCGCGCCATGCCGACAGCTTCTTTTCCGGCAGCGCGTGCAGCGCCTGGCCGTCGATCAGGATCTCGCCGGCGCTGGCGCGGTCGATGCCGCCAAGCAGGTTGAGCAGGGTCGACTTGCCGCTGCCGGAAGGTCCGACGATCGCGACGAACTCGCCGCGTCGGATCTCGAGCTCGATCTCGCGCAGCGCATGAAACGCGCCGGCCGGCGCGGGATAGGACTTGCCGACGCCGCGCAGTGCGATCACGGCGTCGCCGGTTTCGGGCATGGTGCAAAGCAGGGTCACGGTGTCGCTCCGTATCGAATCGAGGTGGCAGCACTGTACGCGTCGCGTGCCGTGTGCAGCCGACCGTTCGCCGGTGCCGCACGACGCTTCGGCGAAAGCGCAGCGCCGTCGCTGCGGGCGCATGCCGTTCGACGGTGCCAGGCGACGCTTCGGCGAAAGCGCGCGTCGCGTGCGCTGCGCTGCAGGCAAGCTGCGCGCATCCACCACAGCGGAGTCATCGCATGAAACTACGTCACCTCGTTTTCGCCGCGCTCCTCGCCACGCCGTTCGGCGCGTTCGCGCAGCATGCCGGCGACAGCGCCGCACCGAGCGCCGCCAACGCGCCGGCCGAAGCCAAGCAGTTCGATTTCCTGCTCGGCCAGTGGCAGCTCGACGTGCATCCGAAAGTCAGCGGACTGGCCGCGATGATCCACGGCGCACCGAAACTGGTCGGCACCTGGAAGGCCTGGCGCGTGCTCGACGGCCTCGGCATCGAGGACGAGATGCGCATCGTCGATCCGTCCGGCAATCCGATCTCGCTCAGCCGCGCGTTGCGCGTCTGGGCCAGCGGCGAGGCGCGCTGGAAAATCTCCGGCGTCGATGCGTATCATGCGCGCAGCAGCGAGGCGAGCGGCCGGCTGCAGGACGGCGAGATGCGCATGGATGGCCACTTCACCGACGCGGAGGGCAAGACCGTGCTGACCCGGACGCGTTACTACGACATCGGCGCCGACGCGTTCCGCATGCAACAGGATCGCTCGTTCGACAACGGCCAGAGCTGGGACGAAAACGTGCTGGGCGTCGACGCCAAGCGCACCGCGGCCAGCGCCGCGCCGTGAACGCCAACCGCCGCGCCTGACGGAGCGAGGACACATGCCGCGCGCATGGATGTGGGGTCAGCTGCTCGTCGCCTGGTTGCCGATGTGGGCGATGTTCACGGCGATGATCGTGATCATGCACGGCAACAGCGTGGTCGATGCCGCGATCGGGTCCGGTCGCATGATCGCGCCCGGCGCGCTGCTCGGCGTGGCGGTATACAAATTCGCAGCAAGGCGGACCTGGCCGCATCCGTTCCGGTTTGTGTTCATCGCCGAGCACGCGCTTGCCGCCGCGGTCTACGCGACGTTGTGGTACACGATCATCTGCACGATCGATGCACTCGTCATGGGGCATTTCAGCTGGCGCGTCGGCCCCGGCTACGCGCCGTTCCTGATCACCGGCATCTGGCTGTACGTGGTCGTGACCAGTTCCGCCTACGCGATGCTGGCGGCGCAACGCACCGCCCGGCTCGAGGCGAACGCGGCGCGCATGCAGCTCGACGCGTTGCGCACGCAGCTGCACCCGCACTTTTTGTTCAACGCGCTGCACACCGTCGTGCAGCTGATCCCGCGCGACCCGCGCGCGGCGGTCGGCGCGGCCGAACAACTCGCCGGCGCACTGCGCACGGTGACGCAGGAGCAGCGCGATGAAATCACGCTCGCCGAGGAATGGGCGTTCGTGCAGCGTTATCTCGCGCTCGAGCGCATTCGCTTCGGCGAACGCCTGCAGCTCGAGGTGACCCTGGCCGACGCGGCGCTCGATGCACTGCTGCCGTCGTTCGCGCTGCAGACGCTGGTTGAAAACGCGATCCGCCACGGCGCGGCACCGCGCGTCGAGGCCACATGCGTGCGCATTGCCGCGACACTCGGACGCGATGAGCTCGTGCTGAGCGTGAACGACGATGGCGGCGGCGCCGCGCTGGATCAGGCAACCAGCGGCAGCGGACTGCGCCGCCTGCGCGAGCGCATGCACTGGCTGTACGGCGACGCTGCGCGGCTGGATCTCGTCAGCGCGCCAGGGCGTGGCTTTGCCGCGACGCTGCACGTGCCGCAATCCGATGCCGCGGCGCTGCCGCGCGGAACGCCGCTGCCATGAACAGCGCGGCGAAGGTGCGGGCGCTGATCGTCGACGACGAGCCGGTCGCGCGCGACGGCCTGCGCCATCTGCTCGGCGAAGTGGAGTGGATCGAATGCGTCGGCGAGGCCGCAAACGGCCTCGCCGCACTGCAGGCGATCGACACGCTGGCGCCGGAGCTGGTGTTTCTGGACATCCAGATGCCGGGGCTTTCCGGCATCGAGGTACTCGGGCGCACGCGCGCGCAGCCACTGGTCGTGTTCACGACGGCGTACGCGCAGCACGCGGTCACCGCGTTCGAACTCGGCGCGCTCGACTATCTGCTGAAGCCTTTCGGCGAGCAGCGCCTGCGGCTCGCGCTGGAACGCGTGCGCGCCGCGCTCGGCGAGCCGCGTGGCAACGCGCTGGACCGTTTCAACGAGGCGATGAGCCAGGCGCCGATGAGCCGGTTGTTCGTGCGCAGCGGGCGCAGCATCGTGCCGCTGATGGTGAGCGAGATCGACCGCTTCGAGGCGGTCGGCGACTACATCGCCGCGCATACCGGTAGCACGCAACACCTGCTGCATCTGCCGCTGAGCCAGCTCGAGGCGCGCCTGGATCCGCGCCGCTTCGCCCGCATCCACCGCGCGCACATCGTCAACCTCGATCGCGTCACCGCGTTCCGGCGCGAACCCGACGGCCACGTGGTGGCCGAACTGAACGGCGGCACGCGGCTGCCGGTGAGCCGCGCCAAGGCGCGCGAACTGCGCGGATTGGCGCGCTAAAGACGCTCCGGAACACGCCGCAGTGACGGCGTCGACGTGCCGCGCTAGACTGGCCAGCATGTCGACGCGCTTGCAGCAGTCACGCCAGCGCAGCGGGCTCGATACCACAGGGGTCGGCGAGCCGAGCGGTGCGCTGTTGTCCGCACTTCTGCAGGCCGCCTCGCTGGAGGACATCGCGCAGCTGGGGCATGACTACGCGTGCAGCGCGTTCCACGCCAGCGAAGTGCGCCTGTTCTGGACGCTGCGCGCCGTGGACGAAGGCCCGCCCTCGCGTCACGGCTGGCCCGAGACCAGTTTCGACAGCGCCTACGCCACCCTGCTCGATGCCGCCACCACCGCCGGCGGCGAAATCCGCATTCCGGCCGCCGGCACGCGCGGCATGCGCGTGGCGAGCATGCTCGGCGGCCCACAGGCGAACACGCGCGCGATGCTGGTCAGCGACTGGCCGGCCGAGACCAGCGCGCCGGATGACGCTGCCTGGCGCGGCTTCATCGCGGCGTTGGCCGCGCGCGTCGGCAACGCGCTGGCCCTGGCCGATCAGCGCGTGGCGATGCAGCGACTGGAGAAGTCCGCGCGCCTGCAACGCGCGCTGTACACGATCGCCGACCTGGCCAGCAGCGAACTGGAAATGCCGGAAATGCTGCCGCGCCTGCACGGCGTGGTCGGCGAGCTGATGTACGCGGAGAATTTCTTCATCGCGCTGTACAACGCCGAATACCGCACGCTGCGCTTCATCTATTTCGCCGACGAGTGCGATCCAAACGCATTCAATCCGGATCAGGAAATCCCGGCCGACCAGGTCAGCGGCAGCCTGACGCTGGAAGTGATTCATCGCGGCAAGCCGCTGATGGGGCCGACGTCGGAACTGCTCGGCGCTGACGCCGCCGGCGCCGACAACCTCGGTCCGGACGCGGCCGACTGGCTCGGCGTGCCGATGCTTTCCAGCGGCCAGGTGCGCGGCGCGGTAGTGGTGCAAAGTTACGACCAGCCGAATCGCTACAGCAGCGACGACCGCGATCTGCTCGCGTTCGTCGCGCAGCACATCCTGACCGCGCTGGTGCGCAAGCAGGCGCACGTGGAACTGGAGCGGCGCGTGGAGGAACGCACCGCCGCACTGACCGCCGAAGTGCGCGAGCGCCAGCGCGGCGAGAAGCTGCAGGCCGCGCTGTACGCGATCGCGGATCTGGCCAGCGGCGAACTGGCGATGAGCGAGATGCTGCGCCGCGTGCATGCCGTGGTCGGCAGCCTGATGTACGCGGAGAACTTTTTCATCGCGCTGTACAGCGCCGAGCGCCAGACGCTGCGCTTCATCTATTTCGCCGACGTCAAGGATCCGGGCATGTACGATCCGAACGTCGAACTGCCCACCGAACGCATGACCAGCAGCATCACGCTCGGCCTGATCCGGCACGGCCGCGCCGTGCACGGACCGGCGCACCGCGTGGCCGAACTGATGCAGGTGCCGGGCGGCATCGGCCTGGGCACGCCGGCGGAAGATTTCCTCGGCGTGCCGATGATCGAAGACGGCGTCGTGCGCGGCGCCGTGGTCGTGCAGAGCTACGACGCGAGCGTGCGCTACACCGAGGAAGACGGCGCGTTGCTCGGCTATGTCGCCAAGCACATTCTGACCGCGCTGGCGCGCAAGCAGGCGCAGGCCGAACTGGAGCGGCGCGTGGCCGATCGCACGCGCGAACTCGACGAAGCGGTCAGCGAATTGCGCGCGCAGATCGGCGAGCGCGAACGGATCGAACAGAAACTCGTGTACGAGAACCTGCACGATGCGCTGACCGGCCTGCCGAACCGCAGCTTCCTGCTCGATGCGCTGACGCGGGCGATCGCGCGCCTGCGCCGTGATGCCGGTCATCGCTTCGCCGTGCTGTTCCTCGACCTGGACCGCTTCAAGGTGATCAACGACAGCGTCGGCCACCTGGTCGGCGACGAGATGCTCAAGCAGGCGGGCGAGCGTCTGGCCGGATGCGTGCGCGAACCGGACGTCGTGGCACGCCTCGGCGGCGACGAATTCGCGCTGCTGCTTGAGGACATCCGCGGACCCGAGGACGCGTTCCACGTCGCGCAGCGCGTGCTCGAGGCGCTGGCCGAACCGATGCGCATCGCCGGCAAGGAATTGTTCCCGTCCGCGAGCATCGGCATCGCGCTCAGCCACGAGCGCTATCGCAACGCCGAGGAGCTGCTGCGCGACGCCGACGTCGCCATGTACCGCGCCAAGGCGCACGGACGCCAGCGCTTCGAGGTGTTCGACGAACGCCTGCACCAGGAAGCGCTGCGCCTGCTCGATCTGGAAGGCGACCTGCGTCGCGCGATCCTGCGCTCGGAGTTCGAGCCGCATTTCCAAAGCATCGTGCGCCTGCGCGACGCCAGCGTGGTCGGCTACGAGGCGCTGCTGCGCTGGCGCCATCCCGAGCGCGGGCTGCTGCTGCCGGGCGACTTCCTCGGCGTGGCCGAGGAAAGCGGCGCGGTCGAGCAGATCGACTGGCAGCTGTTCGGCAAGATCTGCCGCGAGATCCCCGCACTGACCGCGCGCGGCGGTTACGTCACGCTGAACGTCTCGGCGCGGCATTTCCGTTCGCCCGAGTTGTGCACGCGCCTGCTGCATCTGCTGTCCGTGCATGCAGTGCCGAGCGAACGTGTGCGCTTGGAAGTGACCGAAGGCGTGCTGCTGGAAAATCCGGAACAAGTGCGCGGCACGCTGCAAGCGCTGCGCGACGCCGGCGTGCTCGCCGTGCTCGACGACTTCGGCACCGGCTATTCCTCGCTCAGCTATCTGCACCGCTTCCCGCTGTATGCGATGAAGATCGATCGCAGCTTCGTCGCCGACCTGGGCGCGACGTCGGTCAACGCGAGCGGCGCCGCGGTCGTGCGCGCGGTACTCGCCCTCGCCGCCACGCTCGGCATGGAAGTAGTCGCCGAAGGCATCGAAACCACGGCGCAACGCGCCGCGCTGCGCGAGCTGGGCTGCGAACTGGGTCAGGGGTTCCTGTTCTCGCAGCCGCAGCCGGCGGAGTGTTGGCAAGTCCCGGGCGCGTAGGTAAAGGCGATTGCGGGAGTCCAACCAATGTCCCACATCGAAGTCATCGAGGCCGACATCACGACTCTGGCCGTGGATGCGATCGTGAATGCGGCCAACGAGACATTGCTGGGCGGAGGTGGGCTCGGGCGCGCGCTGTGGCGATGCGTTGAAGCGCATCGCCTGCGCGCACGAGCGCCGCAGGCAGGATGCCGCAGGCCGGGTTGCTTGCTGAGCGATGGATCGCGAAGCTAGCAACGACTCGACGCCGCCGGAGCCCAGCAATGTCCCACATCGCAGTCATCGAGGCCGACATCACGACTCTGGCCGTGGATGCGATCGTGAATGCGGCCAACGAGACATTGCTGGGAGGAGGAGGCGTCGACGGCGCCATCCACCGCGGCGCCGGGCCGCAACTGCTCGCCGCGTGTCGCGCGTTGCCGCAAGTGCGACCGCACGTGCGCTGCCCGACCGGCGAGGCGCGCATCACGCCGGGCTTCCGGTTGCCGGCGAAGTTCGTGATCCATACCGTCGGACCGGTCTGGCATGGCGGCAAACAGGGCGAGCCCGCGCTGCTGGCCAGCTGCTATCGCAACAGCCTGAAGCTCGCGCACGACAACGCGGTGCGCAGCATCGCATTTCCGGCGATCAGCTGCGGCGTGTACGGCTATCCGCTGGACGAAGCGGTGGCGGTGGCGGTACGCGAGGTGCGCGCGCATGCGGGCGCCATCGCGGTTACCTTTTGCTGTTTCGGGGCCGAAGCGGCGGCGGCGTACGAGCGCGCGTTGGACTAAGCAAGTTCGCATGCGGGCGCGCCGTTCGGAATCCGGCCGGCGCTTCGTTTGCCTTGGCAGCTGCCGCGCGCCGAAGCGATCATACACATGAGCGACCCACAACCCGCCGTAACCACCGCCGTCCGCGTGCCGATCGCGGCGTCGCCTGCGCATGTAGCGCTATCCGTGTCACTGCCCAATGCATTGACCTTGCTGCTCGCGATCATGCAGCACTGGTCAGTCGACGCCATGCTTTGGCCGTATTGGCTGCAACTGGTCATCACTGGTGCATTCAACCACCTGCGCATGCGGCGCGCCGCGAACCTGTCGGTCCGGCCATCGTCGCAAAAATACGTGGAGCCGCCGCCGAAAGAGCTCAAGCGCGGCCAGGTCAGCTTGCCGACGTTCTTCTGCGTGCACTACGGCGCGGTCACCTTGTTCGCGTTGCTGCTGATGCCGGATTCCCTGCCCAGCGCGCAGGGCAGCCTGCTCTTTCGCGCCGCCCTCTTGTTCGCGCTGCTGCCGCGTTATCCATGGCTGGTTGCCGTGCTCGGCGCCGCGTCATGGCACCTCGACGGCGGCACGGCCAGCCAGACCACGATCGGAATCCTGGCGAGCGCAGGCGGTTTCGCCGCCATGCAGGCGCATGCCTACTTCACCCGTCGCGCCATCGACGAGCAGCTCGGCTACGGCCTGACCGGCGTGCTGCTGTTCGCGCCGTACGCGCGCCTCGCACCGATGTATCTGTTCTGCATGATCGCTGCGTTCGCGGCGCCGCACATCGACACACCCGAACTGCTGGCGCTGTTCGTGCTGATCAAGTGCGTGATCGAGTATTTCAGCTGGGGACTGGAGCAGCGCATGCTGAAAAGCATCGGCCTCGACGAACCGGACTGAGAGCGCTGCGTTTCCTTTCGCGCGCAAAAAACAAACGGGCGCCAGCGGCGCCCGTCATCTTTTTCCGCATTGTGGAAATGTAGCTTATGCGACTTTCTTCCATTGACCCAAAGCAGCCAGGCCGTTGTCCTTCGCGCGCAACGCCACCGTCTTCTGCGCGTCGGCGAAATTCTTCTGCATGTCCTTCGACCACAGCTTGAGCGCCGCCGACTGCATCGCGCGGCCGTACGAGAACGACAGCGGCCACGGGTGCGGGCCCATCTGGTTCATCGCATTCAGGTGCGCGGTCGCCTGTTCGTCGGATTGGCCGCCCGACAGGAACACGATGCCGGGCAGCAACGCCGGCACCGACGCCTTCAGACAGCGCACGGTCGCTTCGGCGACTTCTTCGACACTCGCCTGCTCGGCGCAGCTCTTGCCGGAGATGACCATGCTGGCCTTGAGGATGGTGCCTTCGAGCAGCACGTTCTGCTCGTACAACGAACCGAACAGCGAGCGCAGCGTCGCTTCGGTGACGTCGTAGCACACGTCCAGATCGTGCTCGCCGTCCATCAGGATCTCGGGCTCCACCATCGGCACGATGCCGGCTTCCTGGCACAGCGCGGCGTAGCGCGCCAGCGCGTGACAGTTCGCCTCGATGCAGGTGCCGGACGGCGCGTCGTCGCCGATCGTGATCACGGCGCGCCACTTGGCGAACTTCGCGCCGAGACGCGCGTATTCGTTCAGGCGCTCGCGCAATCCGTCGAGGCCTTCGGTCACGACTTCACCCGGAAAACCGGCCAGCGGCTGCGGGCCCTTGTCGACCTTGATGCCCGGCAGGATGCCGGCGTCCATCATGACCTTGGTGAACGGCACGCCCGCGCGCGTGGACTGGCGGATCGTCTCGTCGTACAGGATCGCGCCGGAAATATGCTCGCCGAGGCTCGGCGTGGTCAGCAACATCTCGCGATAGGCGCGGCGATTGTCCTCGCTGCACTCGATGTTGACGGCATCGAAGCGCTTCTTGATCGTGCTGTTCGACTCGTCGATGGCGATGATGCCCTTGCCCGGCGCCACCATGGCCTGGGCAATGCTTTCCAGCTGTTCGATACTCATGATGGGACTCCGGACTTTTGCGTCGCGACCGACCCCCCGGCCGCCTTGCGAGGGCGCGGATTATACGGCAATCCGGCGGCGCCGGCGCAGCTTCGCCAAACGCGCGGAATTGAACGATTTATTTGACCCGGATCACCTGCTCGTCGGCCTTGCTGCCGTAGCCATCGAGCTTGCATTGCGCCAGCGCGCGCGCGCGTTCGGCCGCGCCGGGCGAATTGGCATCCGGAAGATTGAACGGGATCACGACGTAGGTGGCCACTGGCGTCTTGCCGAGGTTCTGTTTCGCCGGCGCGAAGCGCATCGCGGCCACCACGCTTGCCGCGACCTTGCGCAGATCGCCTTCGGGCACGAGCTTTTCCACCTTGACCTGACTCGTGCTGCCGTCCTTCTCGACAACGTACGAGACCGCCGCGCAACTCGGCGCATGCAGGTTGTAGCCCGAATTCGGAATCGCGGCGTTGCCGGTGTCGGCGAGCAGCCAGTAGTTCGACAGGCGCTCGGGTGGAATGACCGTGGGCTTTTCCGCGGCCGTGGCGGCGGCGGCCCAGCACAACGCGACGGTGATGCGAATCATGCGATTCATGTCTTCTCTCCCGCTGCAGCGCAAGCGTTGCCGCGCCGTCTCCTACAAATCACCCAGCCCTTCGGCCACGCCGCCGCTGCCGACGCGCAGCAGCTTGAGCGTATTCGTACCGCCGTGCTGGCCGGTATGGTCGCCGTGGGTGAGGATCACGCGGTCGCCTTCCTGCAGGCGCTCCATGTTGAACAGGTGCTGGATCGCGGCTTTGGCGGCGTGCGTGGCATCCACGCCGTGCGGATCGAAATCGACCGGTGTGACGTCGCGGTACAGCATCATGCGCCGGCGCGCGGCGGCGCGGCGCGACAACGCGTAGATCGGCACGCTGGAGCGGTAGCGCGACAGCCACTGTGCGGTGCCGCCGGATTCGGTCAGCGCGACGATCGCGCGCACGTCGATGCGCGCGGACACGAACATCGTCGCCAGCGCGATCGCCTGGTCGGTGCGCTCGAACTGGCGCATGCCGGGGCCGACGTCCTCGGTCACCTCGAACTGACGCTCGGCGCCGAGGCAGACGCGGCGCATCGCCGCGACCGCCTTTTCCGGATGCTTGCCGGCCGCGGTCTCCTGCGACAGCATCACCGCGTCGGTGCCGTCGAGCACGGCGTTGGCGACATCGAGTACTTCGGCGCGCGTCGGGATCGGCGATTCAACCATCGACTGCATCATCTGCGTGGCGGTGATCACGACCTTGTTGCGCGCCAGCGTCTCGCGGATGATCTTTTTCTGGATGCCGGGCAATTCGGCGTCGCCGATTTCAACGCCGAGATCGCCGCGCGCGACCATCACCGCATCCGACGCATCGATGATCTCGCCGAGCGCGGCGACCGCTTCGGCGCGCTCGATCTTCGCGATCAACGCGGCGTTGCCGCCGGCCGCGCGCATCAGCTTGCGGCTCTCGTCCATGTCGGCCGCGCATTTGGCGAACGACACGGCGAGAAAATCCGCACCGATCTTCGCGGCGAGCTTGATGTCCTGCTTGTCCTTCTCCGCCAGCGCCGCCAGCGACAGGCCGCCGCCGAGTCGGTTGATGCCCTTGCGGTCCGATAACGCACCGCCGATCGAAACCGTGGTGTGGATCGTGGTGCCTTCGATGCGGTCCACGCGCAGCGCGATCAGGCCGTCGTCGAGCATCAGCGTATCGCCCGGTTTTACATCTTTATACAAATTCAAATAGCCCACGCCGACGCGCGTCGCATCGCCCGGCAGCGCGGTGGCGTCGCATTCGAGCGCAAACGGCTTGCCGGGCTCGAGCAGCACCGGCGCATCGGCGAACTTGGTGATGCGGATCTTCGGACCCTGCAGGTCGGCGAGAATGGCGACTTCGCGCCCGAGCTCGGCGGCGATCGCGCGCGCCTCGTTGGCGCGACGCTGCTGGTCTTCGGCCGCGCCGTGCGACATGTTCAGGCGCACCACGTCGACGCCCTCTTCGAGGATGCGCTTGAGCATTCCGGGCGCGTCGGTGGCCGGCCCGAGCGTAGCGATGATCTTGGTGCGGCGCAGTTGCGATTCCATGTGTCCGCTCGTCCGAATGGAAGCGCGTAACCTAGCACGATTCGCGACACGGGCACATGCGCTGCGCAGCAATCACGCCGAGCTTGCGGCCTCCTGCTTGCGCGCGCCGAACGACATCAGCAGCCGCGCGATCACGCCGCATCCGGCCAGCGTCCAGACGATCAGCGCGCCGGGCGGCAGATCCAGCGGCGCCGACGCGACCAGTCCGCTGATGTAGCCGAGCGCACCGATCGCATAACCGGTGGCAAGCCGGCGCACGCCGCTCAAACCGGCGGTGGCGAGCGCGGGAATGATCAGGCTGGCGAACACGAGGTACACGCCGACGAGTTGCACGGAGCCGGTGATGGCGAGCGCGAACACGGCGTAGAACAGCGGTCCGTCGAGATGGGCGCGCTGCCAGCGCATGATCGCGAGCAGCGCGGCGGAAAGGATCGCCATGCCGATCAGATGATCCGTGTCGACCCAGAGGATCTGTCCGACCAGCAGGTCTTTCAGATGCTCGCTGCCGTGTGGATTGTTCGCCAGCAACAGCAGACTGCCGGTGGCGGCGAGCACGAACAGCGTGCCGATCAAGGGTTCCTGGAAGTCCGGCCATTTGCGATCGGTCCAGGTCAGCAGCGCGCCGCCGCACAGCGCCGCGACCGCCGCGGCGATTTCGACACCGTAGCCTTGCTCCTCGATGCCGAAATATTGCGCCAGGATCACGCCAAGCGCGGCCACCTGCGCGATCGCCAGATCGATGAAGATGATGCCGCGCGACAGCACCTGCTGGCCGAGTGGAACGTGCGTGGTCAGCACGAGCAATCCAGCCAGACACGCCGGACCGAGGATGCTCAGTTCCAATCCCTGCCAGTTCATTTCGCGACCGCGAGCAGTTTGTCGATCGTCGAGTCGAACAGGCCGAACAAGTCCTTCGCCTGATCGTCGCCGCCGACCGTGAACGGCAGCGTCACCGCAGGCACGCCGGTGCGTTCGGCCAGCCAATCTCCCGGCTTCGGATCTTGGTAGGCGGCACGCAGGATCGCCAGCGCGTGCGCGTCCTTGGTGACGTCGATCAGGCTCGCCAGGTGCGCACTGGTCGGCGGCACCCCAGGTTTGGGTTCGAGCGCGCCAATCTGTTCCAGGCCCAGCCAGGTCTCCAGATACACCCAGCTCAGATGATGCACGACGACCTTGCGGCCTTTCAGCGGCGCGGCCTTCGCCTGCCACTTCTCGATCGCGGCACTCCAGCGCGTGCTGAAGTCGGCGAGGCGCTTCTGATAGTCCGCCGCGTGTGCGGCATCGAGCTGCACGAGGCGCGCGTCGAGTGCCTTCGCGATCACCAGCAAGCGGTTCGGATCGAGCTGGAAATGCGGATTGCCCTGCGGATGAATGTCGCCCTCGGAGCGGTCGAGCGAGCTGGGCTTTTCCAGCGTCGTGATCTGATCGGCGGCGAGGAAGTAGCCGGGCCCGGAGGCCACCTTCGAATTGCCCGCCTGGCGGATCAGCTGCGGCAGCCAGCCGATTTCGAGATCCGCGCCGCTGCATACGATCAGGTCGGCGCGCCGCACTTTCGCGATCAGGCTCGGCTTGGCCTCGATCACGTGCACGTCCTGCAGCGCGCTGGTGCCGACATCGACGCTGACCGTGTCGCCGGCCAGTTCGTGCAGCAGCGAACCCCATTCCGGTTCGCAGGCGAATACGGCGAGTGCGTCGGCACGCGGCGCGAACGCGGCCAGCGCGAGCAATATTGCACAAGTATATTTGTTCATTTTGTAGCGTCCTTAGAATTTGTGCGCGCCATGCGCGCCGAGGCTGACGTCGTACTGCAGCGACAGCGTGTTGTCGGTCAGCTTCGGCGCCGGCTCGTCGTGGCTGAGCTGCAGGCGGAAGAAGCTGAACTCGCTGTTGCGCCAGGTCAGCTCGACGCTGTGCCGGGTCGGATCGAAGTCGCTGGCGAACGGACCGCTCGACGCGGCCCACAGCTTGTCGTAGCGGTAGCCGATATCCCAGATGCGGTTCAGGCGCCAGACGCCTTCCAGGTATGCGCCGCGGCGGTCGCCGCGCCACAACGTGATCGGCACGATGTTGTCGCCCGGCGGCGGCAGCGGCGCATAGCTGCCGTCACGCTGGTCGTAGAAATACTCGCTGCGCACGGTCACGCCGCCGTCCTTCGTGTTGCCGTGCGGCGCCCACTTCCACGTCGCATCGGCGACATACAGCGTGTTGTCGCCGCTGAAGCCGTCGTCGGCCTGCGTGGTCTTCGACTTGAGCATCGACACGCCGGCGAGCCAGGAATTCTCGGTGCCGACATCGCCGCCGGCGTGCGCGAACAGCGTGTGCGCGCCGACGCCGGAATGATTTGCGCCGCCACTCGGATAGTTCTCGCCGCGGAACGCCTCGCCGCCGAGCTCGAGGAAGAAATCCAGCGGCGCGACCCAGCGCAGCTGCGCGCCGTCGTCGCCGTATTGATTGCCGAGGAACGCCTGGTAGGCGAGCGGACGGTCGACGAAGTTGTCGGTATGCGTGTGGTGGCTGTCGAGGTAGCCGATGTTGGAGAAGAAGCGGCCGGCGCGCACGTTGAAGCCGTCGGGCAACGCCAGCGTGTCGATGTACGCTTCCTCGATCTCGGTGCCGGTCTGGCCGTTGTCGTCATGATAGCTGAGCGTGAGCTGGCCGTAGAACTTGTCGTCGACGTTCGCCGCGAACGAGATTTCGCTCTCGCCGAGCGACAATCCCTGCGGATCCGGACCGGCGCCTTCGACCAGCGGAAAACCCGCGCGCACGTAGCGGTCCGGATTGAGCGAGTGATGCGCGTATTCGCCATTGAGGATCACGGCGATCGCCGGATTGAACGCGTTGCCGTTGGCGCCGCCGCCGGAGGCGCCGCTCGCTTGCACCGGAGCGGCGACTGCGGCACTGGCCTGCGCCTGTTGCGTCGCCTGCAGGCTCGCTTTCATCTTGTCCAGTTCCGCGCGCGCCGCATCGGCAGCGGCCAGCGCGGCGGCGGCTTGTTCGCGCAGCTTCGCGCCTTCGGTTTCGAGCGCGCGGATGCGTTCGTCGAGCGCCTGCAGCTGCGTGTCGGTCGCGCTCGCGGCGAGCGCAGAACTTGCGCCCGCCAGCGACAACAGCGCGGCGAAAAATATTTTCATGGTGCGTTCCGCTACAAAAATAGGGACGTTATAACGTAACACACCCAGCGTAACCGATTCCAATGCGGGTTTCGAGCCTGACTTTCGGCCTAGGCCCCGGCCCGCCTGCCGTGCCGGAGTTACACTGTACGCAAGCCCAAATGCCGGAAAGACCGTCATGTCGGACATCAGCGAGGGTCGCCCACTGCCGCTGGCCGGTTCGCTCGCCGGACCGCTGCGCTGGATGAACGTGCTGGGCAGCATTCCGCTCGTGATCACGGTTGGCGTGCTGGTCGTCGCGTTCGCTCGCGCACCGGCCGGGCAGGCGCCGCCGCTGTTCTTGCTATTTCTCGTCCCGGGGTTGGTGCTTGCGATGCACCTCATGCTCGTGCGCAGCATCGCGCGCGCCAGCGTGCGCATCGAGCAGGGCGAGTTGGTCGTGCATACCGGCCTCGGCCGCAAATGCGTGCCGCTGTCGCGCTTGCGCAAGCACGGCGTGCGCGTGGTGGATCTGAATCAGCACAAAGAACTCAAGCCGTTCTGGCGCAGCTGGGGCACTGGCCTGCCGGGATTCACCGCCGGCTGGTTCCGTCTGCGCAACGGCGAGCGCGCGGTGTGCCTGCTGCTCGCGCGGGATCGCGTGACCTACCTGCGCGACGACGTCGAACAGCTCAGCCTGCTGTTGTCGCTGGCCGATCCGGACGCGTTGCGCGCGCGGCTGCAGCGCTGAGCGAGAGCAGCTCCGGCAATTCGCGCGGCGCGTGCGCGATCGCATCTGCGCCGGCGCGGTCGAGCTCTTCGACGCTGCCGAAACCCCAGCTGACGCCGATCGCGTGCACGCGGTTGGCGCGCGCGCCTTCGATGTCGAAATGGCGATCGCCGATCATCGCGGCGTGTGCGGCGGGCGTGGCGAAATCCTGCAGCGCCTGCGCGATCATTTCGGCCTTGGCGCAGTGCGCGGTCTTCAGGTCCGGACCGTAGAGGCGCGTGAACTTCGTCCCGAACGGCAAGTGCTGCACGATCTTGCCGGCCTGCGGCAGCGGCTTGGTCGTGACCACCGCCAACGCGCAACCGGCCGCGGCGAGCGCGTCGATCGTGTCGTGCATGCCGTCGTACACCGCGTGGCCGGCCCAGCCTTCGGCGACATAGTGATCGCGATAGTGCGCGATCGCGAGTTCGACGCGCGCCGGATCGTCGCCGAGCACGTGCGGGAACGTCTGGTGAAACGGCGGACCGATCCAGGTGCGCAGCACGGACTCATGCGGGAGTTCGGCCTGGATCTGCGCGAACGCATGGCGCAGCGAGCTGAAGATGCCGGCCTCCGAGTTGATCAGGGTGCCGTCCAGATCGAACAGCACCAGGCGCGCGGGCTGGCGCATCAGCCGCCCCGCGCGTTCAGTGCGGCGACCGCCGGCAATTCCTTGCCCTCGAGGAATTCGAGGAACGCGCCGCCGCCGGTGGAAATATACGAAATATCCTTTTCCACTTTGTACTTCTCGACCGCGGCCAGCGTGTCGCCGCCGCCGGCGATCGAAAACGCGTGCGACGCGGCAATCGCCTCGGCCAGCGTTTGCGTGCCTTTGCCGAACGCGTCGAACTCGAACACACCGACTGGGCCGTTCCACACCACGGTGCCGGCCTTGGCGATCAGCTGCGCGTAGTGCTGCGCGGTCTGCGGACCGATATCGAGGATCATCTCGTCGGCAGTCACCTCGCCTACCGGCTTGACCGTGGCCGGCGCATCGGCCTTGAACTCGGCTGCCACCACGACGTCGGACGGCACCGGCACGTCGGCGCCGCGTGCCTTGGCGTCGGCCATGATCTTCTTCGCCACGTCGATCAAATCCGTCTCGACCAGCGACTTGCCGATGCCGTGGCCGGCCGCGGCGATGAACGTGTTCGCGATTCCGCCGCCGACGATCAGCTGGTCGACCTTGCCGATCAGGCTTTGCAGCAGTTCGAGTTTGGTCGACACCTTGGACCCGGCGACGATCGCGAGCAACGGACGCGCCGGCTTTTCCAGCGCCTTGGCCAGCGCGTCGAGCTCGGCCATCAGCAGCGGTCCGCCGCAGGCCACCTTCGCCGCGCGGATCACGCCATGTGTGGACGCCTGCGCGCGATGCGCGGTACCGAATGCGTCCATCACGAAAATGTCGCACAGCGCGGCGTAGCGCGCCGACAACTCGGCCGAATCCTTGCCTTCGCCGACATTCATGCGGCAGTTTTCCAGCAGCACGACCTCGCCCGGCGCGACGTCGACGCCATCCAGATAGTCGCGCAGCAGACGCACCGGCTTGCCGAGCGCGCGGCCGAGCCAGTCGGCGACCGGCGCGAGTGATTCGGATGGCTCGAACTTGCCTTCGGTCGGCCGACCCAGATGCGACATCACCATCACCCGGGCGCCGGCGTCGCGCGCACGCTTGAGCGTCGGCAACGCGGCTTCCAGGCGCTGCGCGGCGGTGACCTTGCCGTCCTTGATCGGCACGTTCAAGTCTTCGCGGATCAGCACGCGCTTAGCGCCGAGGTCGAGGTCGGTCATGCGCAGGATGGGCATGGGTAGCTCCGATGGATTTTGCGGGCGCGTATTGTACGGCAGGCTGCCGCGCCCGACGCGCTATGGCAGACTGTGCGCATGGGAGATTTCCTGTCGCGCCTCATTGCCGCCGCGCCGAGCGCCGGCATGGCCGCCGTGTTCCTGCTCGCGTGGATCGACCCGGCGTACCTCGGCCCGGCGTACGTGAAAAACCTGATGCTGGTGATGCTGTTCGAGTTCATCGTCATGCACTCCACCATCATGTGCGGGGTGATCATCGCGCAGTCCGACAGCTCGCGCGGCCTGCGCGTACTGTTGCTGCTCGGCATGACCGCGTTCTATGCACTGTTCGTACTGGCGTTCGCGTACGCATTCCAGAGCTGGTGGCCGCTGTGGGTGTTCGCGTACCTGTTCGTGTGCCGCTTCATGTACGTGCTGGCTTCTTCCGGCGACGTCGAGCGCCGGTTCGCGGCCGCCGCCGCGGTCTGGGGCGTGTCGGCGCTTGCGTACCTGGGTGGCGCGTTCTTCACCGTGTTGGTGCCGCTGCCGCGCCTGGGCATCACGCCCGAGGTCGTCGCCGCGATGGACCTGTCGCGCAACATGAGCGGCGCGTGGATCGACAAGCCGTGGATCGTGCTGGCGTTCGGCGCGATCTACTTCGCCGTGCAGGCCGCAGCACAGTATCGCTTTGCGCTGACCAGCAGCATCGTGCCCGGGCGCCGCCGCGCGAATTGACCGGAACGGTCGCTGCGGCATCGCCGCACATCGCGCCTGCGCACGGGTGTGTGGCAGACTCTCGCCATGCGCCATCCCCTGCCACGGCTGTTCGCGCCGATTCCGGACGCGCTCACCGCCTTGCTCTATCTGAGCGCATGGATCGCACCGCAAAACCTCGGCCCGGAGCGCGTCAAGCAGCTGATGTTCGCGATGCTGATCGAATTCCTGATGCTGCATTCCAGCGCGGCGTTCCTCGACGACAGCTCCGCGGACAAGAACCGCGCGCGGCGGGTATTGTTGCTGTGTGCGTTGAGCGCGCTGTACATCGCGTTCGCGGCGTTGTTCGCCTGGGCCTGGGACAGCGTCTGGCCGCTGTACGCTTTCGTCTGGCTGTTCGTCTGTCGCTTTTTCCACCTGCTCACGCGCGTGCCCGGCGCGGACGAGCGCGCGCAGACCAACTTCTACGGCGCGACACTCGCGACGTTTTTCGGAGCGATGTTCGTGCTCGCCCTGCCGCTGCCGCGCCTGGGACTGACGCCGGAGTTCACGGCGAGCATGCATATCTCCGGATCCGGTGCGCTGGCCCGTGAGCCGCGCTTGCTGATCACGTTCGGCGCGACATATTTCATGCTGCAAGCCTGGCTCAAGTACGCCTGGTCGGCGCGGCCGGTGCGCAACTAGGCGGCGACCAACGCCTCGGATGCGACGTGTGCCGCCAGCGTGCGCCGCGCGTGTGCCGCGACCAGGACGTCGGCGAATACCGCGGTGGCGGTCAGGTCGATGCCGGCGCCTGGACCGGCAATGGTCAGCGGCGCGGCGTTGTAGTAGCGGCTGCGCAGGATCAGCGCGTTTTCGCACGGCGCCAGCCGCGCCAGAGTGTGTTCCGCGGCGATGCGTTCCGGCGCGACGCGCGCATGGCCGTCGGCGAACGCGCACCGGTATACCCAGCGCTCGTGCCGCGTGTCCGCGATCGCCGCACGCGCGCGCCATAGTTCGTCGGCCTCGCGCAGCGCGAGCGGCAGATGCGTGACCTCCACGCCGTCGAGCAACTCCGGCTCGACCAGCGGCACGCGCTCGATATCGGCAAACTCGATCTCGTGGCCCAGCGCGCGCAGCATGATCACGAGCTTGCGCGCGGCATCTTCGCCGGACAGGTCGCGCGCCGGGTTTGGTTCGGCGAAACCCAGCGCCACCGCATCCTGCACCGCGCCCGACAACGCCGCGCCCTGCTGCACGCGGCCGAGCACGAACGACAACGTGCCCGAGAGCACGGCCTCGAACGATTCTATGCGGTCGCCGGCCTGCTGCAGCTCGCGCAGCGTGCCGAGCAGCGGCAGGTGCGCGCCGACCGTGCCTGAATCGCGGACCAGCGTGCCAGCGGTGGCCTGCGCGTTGGCGATTGCCCGCCACAGCGCGTGGTCGGCGGACGGGCCGAACTTGTTCGGCGTGACGATCTCGATGCCTGCCGCCAGCCAGTGCGGATAGCGCGCCGCCACCTCGGCGCTGGCCGTGCAGTCGACCACCACCAGCGGACGCGGCAGGGTCGGCACGAGTGCCGCGAAACTGTCGCTGGATGCCGGCGCCGCGGCCGCCAGGCGCGCCGCAATCTGGCCACCCGGCACGCCGTCCGGCGCCAGGAACCAGCCACGCGAGTTCGCTGCCGCGACGACGCGCAGTGGCGCTGCCGTGCTTGGCGCAGTGACCAGCTCGAGCACGCGCCGGCCGACGCGGCCAGTTGCGCCGATCAGCACCAGATTGACGCATCCGGCCGCGCCCTCGCCATGCTGCCTGGACGTCATCGCAACTCTCCCGTGGCTTCGTGATTTAAAGATGTTTATACGTTTAGACGTCCAAATCAGAACACGAAATGAGGCCTGACGTCAAGCACGCACCTGTCGTAAGCGCAATCCGCGCCGACGGATCCGCGCCAATGCGGGCGATTTGCGCTGCGCCGGCGATTCGGTCACCATGCGTCGGGTTGCAGCGGAACTGCTTGAATGCACACGATCGCGTTCATCCACGACCTTGCCTTCATCATGCTTACCGCCGGCGTGGTCACGGTCGTGTTCCACCTGCTGCGCCAGCCGGTCGTGCTGGGCTACATCGCGGCCGGGGTGCTGATCGGACCGCACACACTGCTGGACGCGTCGCTGGTCAGCGACGCCGAGACGATCCGCACGCTGGCCGAACTCGGCGTCGTTTTCCTGTTGTTCGCGCTGGGCCTGGAGTTTTCGCTGCGCCGGCTACGTTCGGTCGGCGCCACCGCCGTGGTCGCGGCGACCGCCGGCATCGTCACCATGTTGTGGCTCGGCTACGAAATCGGCCTCGCGTTCGGCTGGCGCACGATGGACGCGCTGTTCCTCGGCGCGATGCTGTCGATCTCCTCGACCACGATCACACTCAAGGCGCTGGATGATCTGGGACTAAAGCGCGAACATTTCGCACATGTCGTGTTCGGCATCCTGATCGTCGAAGACGTGCTCGCGATCGGCATGCTGGCACTGCTGTCGAGCGTGGCGATCACCGGCATGGTCGAAGTCGGCGACGTGCTGCGCACGTTCGGCGGCCTGACAGTATTCCTGGTTGCCGCGCTGGTGATCGGCATCCTGACCGTGCCGCGGCTGCTCGATTTCGTCGCCAGTTTCGGCCGCAACGAGATGTTGCTGGTGGCGGTGCTCGGCCTGCTGTTCGGCTTCTGCCTGCTGGTGGCGCAACTCGGCTACAGCATCGCGCTCGGCGCGTTCGTGATCGGCGTGATCGTCGCCGAAGCGCGGTCGCAACGCCGCATCGAGCGCCTGATCGAGCCGGTGCGCGACATGTTCAGCGCGATCTTCTTCGTCGCGATCGGCCTGCTGCTGGACCCGCGCGTGCTGGTCACCTACGCCGCGCCGGTGGCGGTGGTGACGATCGTGGTGATCCTCGGCAAAGTGCTGGCACGTTCGTTGTTCGCGTTCGCGGCCGGGCAGAACTGGCGCAACTCGATGCGCATCGGCATGAGCCTGGCGCAAATAGGAGAATTCTCGTTCATCATCGCCACCCTCGGCACCACACTGCAGGTGACCAGCGATTTTCTGTATCCGATCGCGGTGGCGGTGTCCGCGCTTACCACGCTGTTCACGCCATACCTGATCCGCAGCGCCGATCCGCTCGCACGCCGCGTGCGCGCCTCGACCCCGCACGGCTTGCGTCGCACCCTGCAGATGTATACGAGCTGGCTGCAGAGCCTGCGCTTCGTCGGCGACCGTGCGGTGCTGGCGGCGATGGTGCGGCGCATCCTGCTGCAGGCATTCGTCAACTTCTGCCTGGTCGCGGCGATCTTCGGCGCCGGCGCGTATCTGGCCAGCACGCATCGGCAGGATCTGCAGGCGTTCGTGCCGAACCGCGCGCTCGCCAACGCGCTGATCTGGGGTGCGGCGCTGGTGCTGTCGCTGCCGTTCCTGATCGCGGCGTACCGCAAGCTCAAGGCGCTCGCGATGATGCTGGCCGAGGCGAGCGTGCGCGCCGGGCGCCACACGCTGCGCGTGCAGCGCATCGTGTCGGAGATCATCCCGGCCGCGTCCACCGCGGCGATGCTGCTGCTGGTCAGTGCGCTCTCGTCGAGCATCCTGCCGCCGGCCGAACTGCTGATCGCGGTGCTCGCGATGGGCGGATTGATCCTGGCGCTGCTGTGGCGCACGCTGGTGAAGCTGCATTCGCGCCTGCAGATCGCGTTGCTCGAAACGCTGCAGTCGGAAAAGCAGTCGCGCTGACGCGCATCATCGACAGATTGCGTCGAGCTGCTTGTACGGCTTCTTCGGCAGCGTCGGATAGTCGAGATGGCGCGCGTCCATCCATTGTTCGAGCAGCGTACCGCCATATTTCGATCCGGCGTCGGGATCGGTGTCGTAAGCAGCGTCGCCTTGCGCCTGTTCGAGCGAAGCGAAGGTGAAGCCTTCTTTCTTCAGCAGGTCGAGCAGATCGGGAAGGATCGTCGCACTGAACGCGCCGAGATGCAGCAGCAGGACATGGTTGATCGGACGAGCAAAGATCATCTGTGCCATTTCGCGATTGGCACTTAGGTATGCGCTTGCAATTTCGAGATAGCTGCTGCGCAGCCACGCGATCGCCTTCATGTCGTGCTTGGCTGCGCAACGCGCATACGGCGTGTTCCACAGATAGTCTTCGAAATCCAGGGTCACTTGCGCGATGCGATAGCCGCGATCCTTCAATGCGGCGCGAACCTGGCGGCGCTTGTCCACCGTGTCGCCTTCGCGCAGGTAGGGATAGCGCAACCAGCGCCAGTTGCCGGAAGCGTCGAGCAGCTCCAGCACCGGCTCGTCTTCGCGCAGGTCGGTCAGGAATTCTTGCGGCGACGATTTGTGCAGATCGAGGTGCGAATAGGTGTGGTTGCCCACGGCCTGTCCGCCCGCGACCCAGCGGCGCAACGCCGCTGCGCCGTCGTCGGAACCTTCGAGCTTCTTCGCGTTGACGAAGCCATAGACGTGCGCCAGGCGGTACTTCTTCAGGATCGCCAACACGTCGGCGACGAGACTGGCGCGCGTAGTGTCGGGCGCCAATTCGCCGTTGAGCGGCAGATCGTCGAACGTTACCGCGACCGGCTCGGCTGCCGCGAACGACGCGGCGAGCAGCAGGCAAATCAGCGTTGCTGCTCGCCGCAACCTCACCGGCAAGTCTATCGCGCCGCCATCATCGCCAGCGTCATGTCGAGCATGCGGTTGGAGAAGCCCCACTCGTTGTCGTACCACGACAGCACTTTCACCAAGGTGCCGCCCATTACGCGCGTCTGCGTCGAGTCGTAGATCGAAGACAGCGGATTGTGGTTGAAGTCGACCGACACCAGCGGCTTCTTGTTCATGCCGAGGATGCCCTTGAGCGCGCCTTCGCTAGCTTCCTTCACCGCCGCGTCGATTTCAGCATGCGTGGTTTCGCGCTTGGCCTGGAACACGAGATCGACCACGGACACATTGATTGTCGGCACGCGCATCGCGAAGCCGTCGAGCTTGCCGTTGAGTTCCGGCAACACCAAACCGACCGCGGCGGCGGCGCCGGTCTTGGTCGGAATCTGGCTCATCGTCGCGCTGCGCGCGCGGCGCAGGTCCTTGTGGAACACGTCGGTGAGGACCTGGTCGTTGGTGTAGGCGTGGATCGTGGTCATCAGGCCATGCACGATGCCGATCTTGTCGTGCAGCACCTTGGCCAGCGGCGCCAGGCAGTTCGTGGTGCACGAGGCGTTCGAGATCACTTCGTGCTTGGCGGTGAGCTTGTCGTGGTTCACGCCGTATACAAATGTACCGTCGACGTCCTTGTCGCCGGGCGCCGAGATGATCACCTTCTTCGCGCCGCCGGCGATGTGCGCCTGCGTCTTGGCCTTGCTGGTGAAAAGGCCGGTGCACTCGAGCACGACGTCCACGCCGAGCGAACCCCACGGGAGTTTGCCCGGATCGCGCTCGGCGAACACCTTGATCTTGTCACCCTTGATCACGAGGTCGCCGCCGTCGACCGCGACTTCGTGCGGGAACTTGCCGTGCGCGGTGTCATACTGGGTCAGGTGGGCGTTGGTTTCCGCATCGCCCAGATCGTTCACGGCGACGATCTGGATCTCATGCGTGCGATTGGCCTCGTACAACGCGCGCAGCACGTTGCGGCCGATGCGGCCATACCCGTTGATTGCGACTTTCACCGCCATGGTTGAGATTCCTGTGTGGCTTTGCGGAAGGGGGCTGCATATTGTAGCCGCCTCGCCGCCGGCGGCGCATCAACTGCCGCCGCCTTCCAGGCCGTCGCGGAAAATCACTGCCTGATTGCTGATCGTGGCGCTGTCATTGCCGGCGTCGGTGTCGCCGTCGACGGCGATGCTGGCGGTGTCGGACACCAGATCGGTGATGCCGGCCGGATCGCCGCTCACGTTCGCGGACAGCACGAACGTCACGCTGCTGCCTTTGGCGATGTTCGCGGGCTGGTCCACGAGTTCGCCATTGCCGCCCGCGGCGCAACTCGAGCCGACCGCGGGCACGCAAACCCAATGCGCGCGCACTACGTCGAGCAGCGGCGAGAGGTGGTCGGTGACACGCACGTTGTTGGCGTTCGAAGGCCCCGCCGCGCTGACCACGATCACGTAGTCGAGCGTGTGGTTGAACTGCACGAAGTAGCGATTGGTGGTCAGCGCCACGCGCACGTCGACCGATTGCGTGCCGGTTGCAGTGAAGCCCAGAGGGCTGCCTGACAATCCAGCCGAAGTGGCTTGCACGGTGTTGCTGCCGGCGTTCGGACTGAGCGTCCATTCGCCCAGCGCGGCCAAGCCGTTCGCGTCGGTGAGCACGTGCGTGCCGCCGATCACGCCGCTGTCGGCGCCGCTCGTGGCGAAGTCGACCGCGACACCGCTGACCGGATTGCCGAACGCATCCGTCGCGACCGCGATCGGCAACGTCGTCAGGGCAAGCCCGGCGGTGCCGTCGAAGGTCGGTCCGTTCTGCGCGCTGAGCTGCGCAGCCGCTGCCGGCGTGTTGGTCAGCGCAAATCCGATCTGCAGCTCGGGATGCCCGCGCACCACGGCGGTAACCAGGTAGCTGCCGGCATGCGTGTTCGCCGTCGCGGCAACCGACCCGACCCCGCTCGTGCCGGTGCCGATGCTGTTGCTGGAAAGGCCTGCGCTGGCACCGGTGGCGGGCGTGGTGAAATCGATCATCGCGTTGGTCTGATTGCCGAACGTGTCGCTCACGGTCACGGCGAGCGGCTGCACGAATGCGGTCGCGACCTGAGCGCTTTGCTGGTCGCCGCCGGTCGCCGCGAAGTGCGCCGGTGTGGCGGCTACGTTGCTCAGCGAGAAGGAGGCGGAAACGTTCGTTCCCGCAACCGTCGCGAAAACCAGGTAGGAGCCGGCGTGCGTATTGGCGCTGGCGCTCACCGCAGCCGAGCCGTTCGCGTCGGTGGTCGCGCTGGCGGCGGAGAGCGTGGCGCTCGCGCCGCTCGCCGGCACGGTGAAGTTCACTGTCGCGTCGCGGATCGGATTGCCGCTGGCGTCGCTGACCGTCACCTGCAAGAGGAAGCCGAACGGCGTGGTCACCACTGCCGCTTGCGGGCTGCCCTGGACTACCGCGATCACCGCGGGCGGGCCGAGCGTGAGCAGGCGGGAAACGCTCGGTACGGCGTTGACGAACACGGTCGCGCGATACAGCCCCTGCGGCAGACCGGTCAGCGTGGACGTGGTCAGCGCGCTGTCGGTCCATGCGCTCAGCGACGGCGCCGCCGGCACGAAGAACTGTTGCTCGTTGTCCACGCGCTGCAACTGCAGCAACGGGAAATTCGTCGCCGCGTTGCCGCTGCCGCCGGCGGAGCCTTCGCTGCCGACCAGTGCACCGGCTGGTGCCTGGGTCGAGCCGCGCAGGCCGCTGCCGGCGAACTGCACCGACAGCGGCAACGCCGGCTCGGACAACTTCACGGACGCCAAGGTTGGACGCTGCGCATTGTTCAAACCCAGGCCCGCGTCGAAAATTTCGGCGCTCGCCAGGTCGGTGTTGAGATTGATGCGGCCGCCGGCGACGAGCACGCGGCCATCGCGCAGCAGCACGCTGGTGGCACCCTCGCGCCGCGAAATCAACGCACCGGTCGCGCTGAACGTTCCGCGTGCCGGATCGTAGATCTCCGCGTTGCTGATCTCGGTGCTGCCGTCCGAGCCGAGTCCACCGGAGATCAGCACGCGTCCGTCCGGCAGCAAGGTCGCCGCGCCCCTGGTGCGCGCCGTCAGCATGGAACCGGTCGCCGTGAATGTGCCCGTGCCCGGATCATAGAGCTCGGCGCTGGTGGTGATGTTGAACGGCACGGCGTAGCCGCCCGCAATCAGCACCTTGCCGTTGCGCAGCAAGGTGGTGGTGGCGCTTTCGCGCGCGAGCACCGGATTGCCCGTCGGCGCGAATGTGCCGGAGGAGGGATCGTAGAGTTCCGCCGTGGTCACGAATTGATTGTTGCTCAGGCCACCGGCAAACAACACCTTGCCGGTCTGCAGCAGCACGACTTGCGCCGAGTAGCGCGCCGCGCCAAGGCTGCCGGTCATGCTGAACGTGCGCGTCGCCGGATCGTACAGCTCGGCTGTCGTCACCGCGGCCGGAAACTGCGCCGGCGGCGTGCCGCCCGCGACCAGCACCTTGCCGTTTGGCAGCAACGTGGCCGAATGCAACACGCGGCCGCTGCTGAGCGGACCGACAGTGCTGAAGGTTTGCGTCACCGGATCGTACAGGTCGACCTGTGAACCGGCCGGCGCGCTTGTGAAGATTCCGCCGGTGAACAGCACGTGCCCGTCGGCGAGCAGCGTGGCGGTGTGCTCGGATCGCGCGATCGGCAGCAGGCCGGCAGCATGAAACGTTGCGCTGGCCGGATCGAAACGATCGACGGTGCGGATGCCGGTGTTGTTCGCGCCCGCGATCAGCACCTGGCCGTCGGGCAACAGCGTCGCGCTCGCGTACGAATGCGGCACGGTCGTATCGCCGGTCGGATTGAACACGCCGTGCGTGTAGTCGTAGCGCTCGACACCGGCGATCGCGCCGCCGTTTTGCCCGCCGACCAGCAGCACGCTGCCGCCGGGCATCAACACGGCGGCGGCATTGCTGCGCGCGGTGCTCATGCTGCCGGCGGTGAAAAAACGGTTCACACCGAACTGCGTGAACGTTTCCGCCGTGGCGGTTGCTGTGCCGCTCGAATTGATCCAGCCGCCGGCGACGAGCACGCTGCTGTTCGGCAGCAGCGTCGCCGTGGCAGCGTAGCGTCCGGTCGTGAGCGAGCCGACCACGGTCGAGCCGTTGACCGGATCGTACAGTTCTGCGCTCGCCAACACGTTGCTGCCGGCCAGGGTCGTGCTGAAACCGCCGACGAACAGCACGCGGCCATTCGACAGCAGCGTGGCCGTCGCCAGTTCGCGCGCCGCGACCAGATCCGGAGCCGCTGCGAAATTACCGCTGGCCGGATCGTAGATTTCCGCCGAGGCGGTGCTGATTCCGGACAACAGATGGCCGCTCGCCACCAGCACGCGGCCATTCGGCAACAGCGTCGCCGTCGCGCCGACACGCGCCGTCTGCAGCGCGCCGGTGAGCGCAAACGTCCCGCTCGCCGGATCGTAGAGTTCCGCACTGGGCAGCGCGCCGGACGAATTGCTGCCGCCCGCGATCAGCACGCGCCCATCCAACAGCAGCGTGGCGGTCGCGCTGCCGCGTGCCACGTTCAACGGGCCGGTATCGGTGAACGTGTCGGCGATCGGATCGTACAGCTCCGCGCTCGCTTGCGCGGCGCCGCCGTTGGAACCGCCGGCGATCAGCACCTTGCCGTTGCGCAACAGCGTCGCCGTGGCAAAGCGCCGCGCGCTGCGAATCGATGTTTTCGGCGTGTACGTCCCGATGGCCGGATCGAACAACTCGGCGCTGTCCATCGGAGCGGCCCCGCCGAAGATGAGCACCTTGCCGGTCGGCAGCGCCGTGACCGTTGCGCCGAATCGCGCCGCGTTCATGTTGCCCGCTGTTTGCCACTGCGCCAGCGCCGGGATGGCGTGCAGACAAAGCACTATCAACAGCAACACGCATGTGAACTTCCAGCGCCATGACGCGACACCCATGACAATCTCCCGCGTGAGCGAACCTGGTGCGTAGAACGACATTTGGGCGCCAACTGCGTCATCCCTGGAGCGGGTGGTCTGCGGCATAATCGGCACGTCACTCGCTGCGACCGCCATGGCCCCTTCCGTCGTCTCGTTCTTTCACGCCGCGACCAACACCTGGTCGCACATCGTCGCCGACGCCTCCGGCCATGCCGCCGCAATCATCGATCCGGTGCTGGATTTCGATCCGGCCAGCGGACACATCAGCACGCAAGCGGCGCAGCAACTGCTCGCGCACGTGCGCGAGCACGGGTTGCAGGTCGCGTGGATCCTCGAGACCCACGCACACGCCGACCACCTGAGCGCGGCGGACTGGCTCAAACGCCAGCTAGGCGCCGACGCTGCGCCGCCGCGGGTCGGCATCGGTGCGGGCATCGTCGACGTGCAGCGGCATTTCCGCGAAGTGTTCGCGCTCGGCGCCGAGTTCGTGCCGGACGGCTCACAGTTCGATCGATTGTTCGCCGACGAAGAACGTCTGGCACTCGGCGCTCTGCAGGTGCGCGTGCTCGCTACGCCCGGTCACACCAGCGACGGCGTGAGCTACCTGATCGGCGATGCGGTGTTCGTCGGCGACACGCTGTTTGCGCCGCAGGGCGGCACAGGACGTTGCGATTTCCCTGGCGCCGACGCGGCGACGCAGTACCGCTCGATCCAGCGCCTGTATGCGCTGCCGGACGACACGCGCGTGTTTCTGTGCCACGACTACCCTGCCGCGGGCGTCGAGCCGCGCGCGCAGAGCACGATCGCCGAGGAGAAGGCCGCCAACGTGCAGCTGAATGCCGGCACCAGCGCGGGCGACTACATCGCGTTCCGGCAGCGCCGCGACGCCACGCTCGCGGCGCCGCGGCTTTTGTATCCTTCTCTACAAGTGAACATTTGCGCAGGACGCCTGCCGCCGCGCGATGCGTGCGGCAGGTTGTTTCTGAAAATTCCCGTGCACGGCGATCCGTGATGCGACCGCTTCAGCTCGGTTCGTCGACCAGCGTGAAGTCGATCGGCACGAGTATGTAGCCCGATTGTGGCTTGCCATTCCTGGTCGCCGGATTGAAGCGCCAATGGCGTATGGCCGCGACCGAAGGCGGCACGAACACGTCGGCGACGTCCGCCGGCTCGCTGTGCTCGAGGTCGATGGTCTGCGGCATGCCGTGCGCATCGACGAGCACCTTGAACACCAGCCGGCCCTGCTGGCGCGCCTTCAGCGCCGCCGGCGGATATTGCGGCGCATACATCTTGCGGTACGACGTGTCCTCCGTGCCCGGCACGTCGATGGAAGAGGTCTTCGGGGCTTGCTCGCCTGACACGCGAATCGGATCCAGGGCACCCGCTGGAATGGCCGAGCCGTCGAAGCTGTCTTCGGGTCCGGCCGTGAACACGATCGGCACCACGACATCGCTCGCTATCGGCTTGCCATGCGCACGCGCGGGTTCGAACGTCCAGTGTTTGGCCATGATGCTGGCTGCGGCCTTTCCGATCAGCGAACTACAGACCGGTTGCGGAGCGCGACCGTGCAGCGTGAGCGAGAGCAGGTCCAGGATGCTGCCGCCGGCGTCGATGCGATACGTGACGATGCCGACGCAATCTGCGTTCAAGGACAGGTCCTGCGGATAGTCAATGCGGCTGATGCTGCGATAGCCGGCGGCACGATCCGCTGATGCCGTTGCCGGCGGCGGCACCGATTTCACGGCGTTCGGCGGTTGTGCCGCCCAAGCGGCATAGCCGCCGGCCATGACCAGCACAGCGACCAGAGCAGCGCCCTGCGCAACGCGCACACGGCCCGGTAAGGGGCGTTTCAACATGACGACTCTCTCCTTCAAGGGATGGCTGGACTGCCAATGGCAGCCCGCCGGCAGTCCGAAGTCGGCGAGCTGCGTCTTCAACATCGCGCCGGCGTACGACCGGCGCGCTTCCGGAAAACGGGCGATCACAAGCGCATCGCAGGCAAGCTCCTGATCGAAACGGAAGCGCGATGCAGCAATGTGTACAAGTGGATTGAACCAATACACGCAGCGCAGCAGCGCGGCCAGCACATTGACCTGCGCGTCGCCGCGAGCGCGGTGGATGCGTTCGTGAGCGAGTATCAGTGCGCGCTCGGTGGCGTCGTAGCGCCGTTCGAAGTCGGCAGGAAGAACGATGCGCGGATGCCATGCGCCGACGAGCGCGGGACAGCCAGCGCTCGATTCGGCGCGAAATACGTACGCCTCCAAGCACACCTGAGCCCCGAGCGCGCGTACGAAGCGTCGCTGCTGGTGCAGCAACACCAGGAACGCAAGCAGGACGCCCGTTAGCCAGATCGCGGCCGCCCACGGCTCGGCGTCGAAAACGACATCCGTTTCGCCAGCCATCACGGCGGGCCCAGCGGGTGCCGCGTGCGCTGCGGTGACGGGATCGGCGGCGATCTGCACGACGGGCGCCGGCAACAGCGCCACCAGGGCTGCCATTGGCACGAGCAACCAGCAGGCGTACACCGCGCGCGCCCCAAAACGAGAGCGCATCGGACGGCGCAGAACCAAGACCATGACGATCGCCGCAGTGCTCGCGACGGAGGAAAAGGCGAGAAAGCGAACGAGCTCACCGATCATTGCCGATCTCCTCGATCAAGCGCTTCAATTCCTCGATGTCCTTGCGCGACAGCTTGCGCCGTTCGGAAAAATGCGCGACCAGTGGCGCGACGCGACCGTCGAACAGGCGGTCGAGCAGACTCTTGCTCGCGGCATGGATGTAGTCCTCGCGCTTGAGCAGCGGCCGGTACAGATAGCGGCGGCCGTCGCGGTCGGCGGCGATCGCGCGCTTCTTGAGCAGGCGGTTGAGCAGCGTCTTGACCGTTGGTTCCTGCCAGTCGGTGGAATCGGCCAACGCTTCGACCACTTCCTCGGCGCTCAGCGGATGCTCGCGCCAGAGCACTTCCATCACCACGCTTTCGGCATCGCTGATCGCCATTTGCATTTACACTCGTAATCGATAGCCACAGATTACGCATGTAAACGCAAAAGTCAAGCGGGCGGCGGCCGCGGACATACGCGCGGCCGCCGAGCAATCGCGATCAGGAGTTCAGCGCAGCGATTTCGCGGCGTCGACCACGGCGTCGACGGTAAAACCGAAATACTTGAACAGTGCCTCCGCCGGTGCAGATGCACCGAAGCGGTCGATGCCGACGACATGGCCGTCGAGCCCGACGTACTTGCGCCAGAAATCCGTGACGCCCGCTTCGATCGCGACGCGCTTGCGCACGGTCGGTGGCAGTACGGCGTCGCGATAAGCCTGCGGCTGACGGTCGAACAGATTCGTGCACGGCATCGACACGACGCGTGCCGCGATGCCCTGCTTGGCGAGGGCGGCCTTCGCCTGCATCGCCAGATCCAGTTCCGAGCCGGTGCCGATCAGGATCACGTCGAACTTGCCGTCGGCCGGATCGCTCAGCACATAGCCGCCGGTTTCGATCAGCGCGACCTGCTCGGGTGTACGCGGCTGGTGCGCCAGGTTTTGGCGCGAGAAGATCAGGCAGGACGGCCCGTCCTTGCGTTCGATCGCGGCCTTCCAGGCCACCGCGCTTTCGACTGCGTCGCACGGGCGCCAGACATGGTTGTGCGGGATGTAGCGCAGGCTCGCCAGGTGCTCGATCGGCTGATGCGTCGGACCGTCTTCGCCGAGACCGATCGAGTCGTGCGTGTAGACGTGGATCGCATGCGCCGGAATCAGCGCCGACATGCGCACCGCATTGCGCGCGTAGTCGGAAAATACCAGGAACGTCGCGTCGTACGGAATGAAGCCGCCGTGCAGCGCCAGGCCGTTGCTGATCGCAGTCATGCCGAATTCGCGCACGCCGAAATAGATGTAGTTCGCCTGCGCATCGGACGAGTTGACGTCCTTGGAGCCTTTCCAGATCGTCAGGTTCGAACCGGCCAGATCCGCCGAGCCGCCGATCAGTTCGGGCAGCAACGGACCGAACGCTTCGAGCGCCATCTGCGAGGCCTTGCGCGAGGCGACCACCGGGCCTTCGGCCTGCAGTTTCGCCGCGTATGCGTTCGCCTTCGCGTTGAAATCCTGCGGCAGCTCGCCGGCCATGCGCCGTTCGAATTCGGCCGCCGCCTCGGGATGCACATTTTTATACTTTGCAAACAATGTCTTCCAGGCCGCCTCGCGCTCGGCGCCCTTGGCACGCGCGTTCCAGCCGTCGTAGATCGGCTGCGGAATCTCGAACGGCGTGTGCGACCAGACCAGGCGTTCGCGCGCCGCGACGATCTCGTCCTTGCCGAGCGCGGCGCCGTGACAGGCTTCCTTGCCCTGCTTGTTCGGCGCGCCGTAGCCGATGATCGTCTTGCAGCAGATCAGGGTCGGCTTGTCCGGATCGATCGCCGCGGAGACCAGCGCTGCCTTGACCGCTTCGCTGTTGTGACCGTCGACGTCGCGCAGCACTTCCCAGCCGTACGCCTCGAAGCGCTTGGCCGTGTCGTCGGTGAACCAGCCGTGCACCTCGCCGTCGATCGAGATGCCATTGTCGTCCCACAGCACGATCAGCTTGCCCAGCTTGAGCGTGCCGGCCAACGAGGCCACTTCGTGCGAGATGCCTTCCATCAAGCAGCCATCGCCCATGAACACGTACGTGTAGTGGTCGACGATCGGGAAATCCGGACGGTTGAAGCGCGCGGCCAGCACCTTTTCCGCGAGCGCCATGCCGATGGCGTTGGCGAGACCCTGCCCGAGCGGACCGGTGGTGGTTTCGATACCGGCGAACTCGCTCGCTTCCGGATGGCCTGCGGTCTTGGAATGCAGCTGACGGAAGCGCTTGAGTTCATCGATCGGCAGATCGTATCCGGCCAGATGCAGCAGCGAATACAGCAACATCGACCCGTGCCCGTTCGACAACACGAAGCGGTCGCGGTTGATCCATTTCGGATTCGCCGGATTGTGGCTCAGAAAGTCATTCCACAGCACTTCGGCGATATCGGCCATGCCCATCGGCATGCCCGGATGGCCGGACTTTGCCGCTTCCACGGCGTCCATGGAAAGCGCACGAATGGCGTTGGCGAGTTCTCTGCGGCTCGGCATGAATCGGATCTCGGCTGGGATGGCGGCGCGGGCCGGGCGACCCGCAGGGCGCGCATTGTCGCCGAATCGTGACGGCTTGTCGCGCAAAAAAAAGCCCCGGCAGATGCCGGGGCTTTGCTGTGCATCCTGCGAAATCGCTACTTCGTGCAGACCGCGACGGCTTGAATGACAATCGAACCAGTATTGATGTTGTCCGCGTTGACGGTCCACGCGTTCGTGGCACTTGGATAGCTTTGCGTCATGTGCAGGTTTTGAAGAGTCGCACCGCCCGTGACATTTTGGAGACCGCCTCCCGTTACGACGAGCCCCGCAGGACAAGTAACTGTAACCGTGCAATTGGAGTTGGCGCCGCAGCTCGCGGTCGATGCACTCTGCGTAATCGAGCCACTGGAAGCCACCGAACTCACGCCGCTGAAGGACACCACCGACCCGCTTGCCATTGTGTTGCCGGAAGCGCCGGCGACGATAGCGAGCGTCTTTACGGTGATCTGGGTGCCGCTGTTGACCACGGTGACTTGCCCGACGATCGCGTGCGTCCCATCGGAGATGAAGGCGTACTCGTTCACGGGGAAGGCTGTCGAATCCCCTACGTTGACGACCTGGGTCGAATTGACCGCAGCAACTGTGAACGTCGCCGTCGTCGCCGTCGAACCATGACCGTTTGTGCCCGTCGCACCTGTTGCACCGGCCGCGCCGGTCGCGCCGGTCGCGCCTGCCGAACCCGTGGCACCAGTCGCGCCTGCTGCACCCGTGGCACCCGTGGCACCCGCCGCACCGGTTGCACCCGCGGCGCCGGTATTACCCGTGGCACCCTGCGCGCCGGTCGCACCCGTTGAGCCAGTTGCGCCTTGTGCACCCGTGGCGCCGGTGTTGCCCGTTGCGCCCTGCGCTCCGGTCGCACCCGTCGAGCCAGTTGCGCCTTGTGCGCCCGTAGCACCCGTGTTGCCAGTGGCACCCTGCGCTCCTGTCGCACCGGTATTGCCCTGCGGACCTTGCGCACCTGTCGCACCGGTAGCACCGGTGTTGCCGGTCGCGCCTTGTGCTCCAGTCGCGCCGGTATTGCCCTGCGGACCTTGTGCACCGGTCGCGCCGGTAGCACCGGTGTTGCCGGTATTGCCCTGCGGACCTTGTGCACCGGTGGCGCCAGTGCTGCCGGTGGCGCCGGTCGCACCCGTGTTGCCCTGCGGACCTTGGGCGCCGGTTGCGCCGGTATTGCCAGTGGCACCTGTCGCGCCGTTATTGCCCTGCGGACCTTGCGCACCCGTCGCGCCGGTATTGCCGGTGGCACCTTGTGCGCCAGTCGCACCGGTATTGCCGGTGGCACCTGTCGCGCCGGTATTGCCCTGCGGACCTTGCGCACCCGTGGCGCCAGTATTGCCGGTGGCGCCTTGTGCACCGGTTGCGCCCGTGTCGCCTTGCGGACCCTGCGCGCCGGTTGCGCCCGTGGCACCCGCCTTCGCCAGCGGCGCGTAGTCGCTGGTGTCGGTGGCCGGATCGACCGTGCTCGCATTGTCGTGCGTGACGATGTAGCTCGAACCGTTGAACGTGACGATATTGCCGATCACGTAGCTCGCACCCGAGATCCACGGACCTGCAAACGTTGCACCGGTCGCGCCAGTCGCACCGGTCGCGCCGACTGCACCCGTGGCACCGGTCGCGCCCTGAATACCTTGCACGCCCTGGTCGCCCTGTGGACCTTGCGCACCTGTTGCGCCGGTATTGCCCTGCGTACCTTGCGCACCCGTGGCGCCAGTAGCACCCGAATTGCCCTGCGGGCCCTGTGCACCGGTTGCACCCGTCGCGCCGTTCGCACCCGCCTGCGCCAGCGGCGCATAGTCGCTGGTGTCACTCGCAGGATCGACCGTGCTCGCATTGTCATGCGTGACGATGTAGCTCGAACCGTTGAACGTGACGATGTTGCCGATCACGTAGCTTGCGCCGGAAATCCACGGGCCGGCAAACGATGCACCGGTGGCGCCAGTCGCACCCGTCGCACCCTGAATACCTTGCACACCTTGGTCGCCCTGCGGACCTTGCGCACCCGTTGCGCCGGTCGCACCGGTGTTGCCTTGCGGGCCTTGCGCACCGGTTGCTCCGGTGTCGCCCTGCGCACCTTGGGCGCCGGTTGCACCCGTGTTGCCCTGCGGACCCTGCGCGCCGGTTGCACCCGTTGCGCCGTTCGCACCCGCCTGCGCCAGCGGCGCATAGTCGCTGGTGTCGGTGGCCGGATCGACCGTGCTCGCATTGTCGTGTGTGACGATGTAGCTCGAACCGTTGAACGTGACGATGTTGCCGATCACGTAGCTCGCGCCGGAAATCCAAGGACCAGCAAAGCTCGCACCGGTTGCGCCGGTTGCGCCAGTCGCACCGACCGCACCCGTGGCGCCCGTCGCACCCTGAATACCCTGCACGCCCTGGTCGCCCTGCGGACCTTGCGCACCCGTTGCGCCGGTATTGCCCTGCGTACCTTGCGCACCCGTGGCGCCAGTAGCACCCGAATTGCCCTGCGGGCCCTGCGCACCGGTTGCACCCGTCGCGCCGTTCGCACCCGCCTGCGCCAGCGGCGCGTAGTCGCTGGTGTCGCTAGCCGGATCGACCGTGCTCGCATTGTCGTGCGTCACGATGTAGCTCGAGCCGTTGAACGTGACGATGTCGCCGACCACGTAGCTTGCGCCGGAAATCCACGGGCCGGCAAAACTCGCACCGGTCGCGCCCTTGGCACCGGTTGCGCCGGTCGCACCTTGGATGCCCTGATCGCCCTGTGGGCCCTGCGAACCCGTAGCGCCTTGCGCACCGGTGGCGCCCGTGTTGCCCTGCGGGCCCTGGGCACCGGTGGCGCCCTGCGGACCTTGAGAACCCGTCGCACCAACCGGGCCGACTGCACCGCCGGCACCCTGCAGCGCTACCAGCGACCAATTGGAATCGGTTCCGGGCTGGTCACTGACATTGGAATTGATCGCGATGTAGCTGGAGCCGTTGAAAAAGACGGCGTCGTTCGGCACATACGACTTGCTGCTATCCCACGCGCCGCGCCAGGTGATACCGATTAGGCCCGTCGCGCCGGTGGCACCCGTCGCACCGGTCGACCCGGTATTGCCCGTCGCACCTTGAGACCCTGTCGGTCCGACATTGCCCTGCGGACCCTGCGCTCCAGTCGCACCGGTGTTGCCCTGCGGACCTTGCGCGCCCGTGGCACCGGTGGCACCCGAATTGCCCTGCGCGCCCTGTGCGCCGGTCGGGCCGATCGCGCCCGTTGCGCCTTGGGCACCAGTGGCGCCGGTTGCACCGTTCGGGCCGATCGCACCGGTGGCACCGGTTGCGCCCTGGCTACCCGTGGCTCCGACCGGACCCACCGCACCTACTGCACCCTGCAGCGCCAACAGCGACCAATTCGCGTCGTTGCCGGGTTGGTCGCCCACATTGGGATTGACTGCGACATAACTTGACCCGGCATTGAAAACCGCGTCATTCACGGCGTACGAAGCGCCGCTGTTCCACGAACCCCGCCAAGTCAGACCCGTGGCGCCGGTCGCACCCGTGGCACCGGCACCGGTGGCACCGGTGGCACCCGTTGCGCCTGTGGCACCCGCAGGACCCGCCGCGCCGGTCGCACCCGGACTACCCGAGGCACCCGTTGCACCAGCCGAACCCGTTGCGCCGGTGGCACCCGACACACCGGTGGCGCCCGTCGCACCGGTCGCGCCGGCAGCGCCCGTTGCACCCGTCGCGCCGGTAGCACCGGCCGGACCTGTCGCACCGGTTGCACCCGTGGTGCCGCCGGCAGCATTCATCGCAAACTGCGCGATCGGCACGGCCGTGATTGGCTGGCGTGCCGAGAGCACTTGTTCGTTGGCGACCGTCGAACCGACCTTGATCTCCAGCCAGTATTGATTGCCGTTGAAGATCTGTCCGAAGTCGAGATCAGTAGTGAATATGCCGCCGCTGCCGATCTGGATCGCCTGCTGGATCGGCGTGCCGACAACGCTGCCGCCGACCGCGGCGTTATACAGCGTGAACGTGAATTGATAGGTCTGTCCGGCCGGCAACGAGCCGCCGGCATTCAATTGACCCTGATAGGTAAATGCGGTCGTCTGGCTGACTGCCGACGCATTCATCGCGGCCGCCGACATCAGCGCCGATGCGATAATGGCACAAAGCTGTTTGCGTTTCATGATCAGCAGTCCTCAAAACCGTTGAAGTAAATTTCGTCCAGACCGGTGGTCGGCGAGCCAGCCTGAAAGCCGGCGACTATGGAATTGCTGGCACCACTCGAGTATCCCGGCGCGGCTTGCCCGACGCTGCCGGAAAGGCGGAAGCAACTGTTCGAGCGCGGATGCTCGCCCGCGCCGATGAAGTGGAAGTCGATCGAGGGTCCGGCTACCTGTGCGCTGACGTCGGATCGCGGCATCGCGCAGACGGCGATGACGGCGATGGCGCCTAGCACGCGCACAGCGGCACGCACACGCTGGTGCGTGGGAAACGGCTTGCGAAACATGCTCCCCCCAAAATCGAATGCACGAGTGACCCAACCACGCGCCACGGATGTCACCCTCACCCGTGGAGCCGATTCGATTTATGTGAACTCTATCACGACAGCTGATAGCGATTTACACTAATCCGGCGCGAGAGCTAAGCAAGACAGATGCCAATGCTCTTGGCGACTCTGCAAGCGCCTACCAGCCCCTAGACCGAGCAGATTGCGTCCATCGGTGACGTAAATTATTGCGAGCTCAACCGCTTGATGGGTAAAGCGGTGGCACTATTCGATCGCGCTGCGATGGCTGGCTGGTCGTCGGAAACTGTATCCCTCCGGAAAACCCTTCAATCAGCCGCTTACCCAAGTCGGACGCAACGGTCGCGCCACCGTAACACGCGCGATCGAGCTCAGCCGTCAGTTCGGCCTGTCGGTGATTAGCAAGATGGCTCGCCAGCTTGCCCAGACTATTCATGCGCGGTCGGGTTTTCTGCGCCCATAGCAGCAATGCATGCGCTGCGGCCGACCAATCCTCCTTGCGTGCCGCATCGCGAAAAGCTGCTGGCCCTGCAGTTTGGGGATGGAGCGCCTCGATGCGCTCTGCAGCAGGCCCTCGCCGGTTGCGCATCACGCGCCAGGCGAGCAACGTCGCCAACCACAGAAGCAGCGCGGCAACCGCCAGCGCGCGCCAGAGCACGAGTTCAGATTCTGCTGGCGGCGCAGCGCCGCTTGTGACAGCAGTGCCGTCATGCAACGGTTTCAGCGCATCGGTCGCAGGCGTGAACGGCGGGCGCGTGGCGATGCTGGAGGTTCCGGCACCCGCGGCTGGCTCGACCTGCAAGGTTGACGCGGCGATTTCCGCGGTTGCCGCGCGATCGTGTGCCGTATCCCACCAGCTCAGGCTCACCGGCGGCAGCTCGACGGTACCGGCGCGATTCGGCACGAGCGCGAACTTGCGCTCGCGTTCCCCGAACAGCCATTCGCCGTCGTCGTGATTCTGCGTGTTGGACTTGTCCGGGTAGATGTCGACGCCGTCGATCTTCGGCAACTTCAGATCGGGCAACTGCTCGAAGCCGAGGCCTTGCGCCTGCAAATGGACGGTCAGCGTGATCGGCTCGCCGACGCGCGCGGCGCTCTTGCCGTCGATGCCGCTTGCAGTCAGCGTCACGGCGCGCGCCGGCAGCCAGGCATCGGTTCCGGAAGCGGCCGGGCGCGCGCGCACATCGAACGTGATCGCCTCGGAACGCGCCGTCACAGCGCGACCGCGACTGAAGAAACTATTGATGTCGCCCGGATCGATCGCGTGCCCGCGAAAGACAATCGGGCCGACGCCAAGGGTGCCGCTTTTCTCCGGCACCAGCGCGTAGCGGCGCTCCCATACGCGATAGCGGCGACCGCCGACATCGGCTGCGTAGAACGCGTCCTGACCGAGCTTGTGCACGACCAGGCCCTCGCCCTGCGGATCATCCAGGCTGCCGTCGCTGAAGTTGAGCGCGAAATACATCTTGACCGTGAAGCGAATCTGCTGCTGCACGTAGGGCGAATGCGGGTCAGCGACGACTTCGATATAGACATCGTCGCCCGCCCGCGCACCGCCGCCCGCCGCAGCGGGCTGCACATTGAGCGTAAGCGAGTTGGTCTTTTGTCCGGCCACTTCGAGCGGCGCGATCGCGATGGTGCCGGCATGCTTGGGCTGCAATCCGACCGCCCACAGCAGCTTGCTGCTGGTCTGCCCATTGATGATGTTCATCGAGCTCGAGCTTTGCGTGCCGAGCAGATCGAAATCACCGCGTAATGCGCTCAAGTCTGGCTCCGCCGCGCGCGCGTCGCCGGAGACTTCGACATTCAAGGTCACTGTTTCACCGAGCTGCATGCTGGTGCGGTCCAGCCAGGCACGCACTTCGCTTGCGTGCACGGCACCGTCCAGCAAAACCGCCAGCGCGATCGACAGGAAACATGTGAACAGCCGCATCATCGTCCGCCTCCGCGCGGATCCGCCTGGTTCTGCCGACGCTGATATTCGATCTGGAACTTGCGCCGCAGCAGACCGCCTGGATCGTCGGGCACGCGTTCGATCCACTGCTGCACGGCCTGATCGCGCTCGTCCTGCTGCTTGCCGTCGTCGTTCGCACCGAGGCGGATCGGCTGCGGTTTCTTGTCGCCGGTGCGGGCATTTTCCTGCATCGCCTGATCCATGCTCTTGCTGAACTTCTCTTGCGCCTGCTGCTCGGCCTGATCGCCCGGCGATGGCGCGTCGGTGGGTTGTTGCTGGTCCTTGCCTGGCGACGCCGCTTGCTGCTGCGCCGGGTTGCCCGGCGAGGCCTCACCATCCTTGGCTTGCTGATTCTTCTGCTGATCCTGTTGCTCGCCCTGCTGCGACGAAGGCTTGCCGTCGCCGGCTTGCTTTTGTTCGTGACCCTGGTGGTCCTGTGCCTGCTGCTGCGACTGATCCGACTGCTGTTGTTGCTGCCGCATCCACTCCTCGATGGCGCGTTTGTTGGCCGCGGCATCTTCCATGCCTGGCGCGAGCTTGAGCGCATCGCCGTACGCCGCCAGCGCCTGTTCATAGCGCCCCTGCTTGGCCAGTGCGTTGCCGCGGTTGTAATGCGCATCGGCATTCGCGGCGTTGCTGGCGGCACGCTCGAAGTCGCGCTCCGCGCCGGCAAAATCGCCGCCGCGATAAGCCGCCGCGCCGCGCAAGTCTGGCGATTGCGCCAGCGCCTGTGCCTGTTGCGGATGACCCGCTTCGAGTTGCTGGCGCGCCTGCTGGTCGGCGCGTTGCCACAGGTCGGTCCATTCGAATGCGTGCACCGGTTCGCTGCGCACGAATGTGCCCAGTAGCAACAACATCACCCAGCCGCGACGAAAACCCGTGGCGGCGAGCGGGACGAGCAGCAATAGCAGCCAGGGACCGCGATCGAGAAATCGCGCGGTGCTTGCTTCGCTCGTCTTGCTCGCGATCGCCGTGTTTGCCGGCGCCTTCAGCCAAGCGTCAAACGCCGCGCCATCAGCCGCATCGAGATAGCTGCCGGTTCCGGCTGATGCCAGTTCTGCCAGTCGCGGCACGTCGAGCTTGGGCAGGACGATCTCGCCGTTCGCATTCTTCAGGAATCCGCCTTGCGGCAACGGCACCGGTGCGCCTTGCGCCGTGCCGAAAGCCAAGACCGACACGTGCATGCCGCCTGCGCGTGCACGCACCGCGGCCGCGACCGCGTCGTCGCTGGCGCCATCCGCGAGCAGCACGATTTCGGCGCCGACCGCGCCGCCTTGCTGGGCCAGCTTGACGGCGAGATCGAGCGCGTGGCCAGTCGCATTGCCGCCGACCGGCATCACGCCCGGATCGAGTGCGTCGACCAGGTTCGTCACGGTGTTGGCGTCGTCGGTCAGCGGCGCAACGACGAACGCATCGCCCGCATAGGCGATCAGCGCCGTCTGCATGTCGGCGCTGCGCGCGAGCATGTCCTTGAGTTTGAAGCGCGCGCGCTCGAAGCGGCTCGGCTTTTCATCCTGCGCATACATGCTTGCCGACAGTTCGAGCGCGAAGATGCGCGCCGCCCGATTCTTGTACAGCGGCTGCGGCAATTGTTCCCACGCCGGACCGGCCAACGCGATGCAGCCGAGCAGCCAGCCGACCAGCACCGCCAGTAAGGGCCAGCGACGCGGCGCGGAATCGTCGCCGCGAACCAACAGATGCCGCAGCAGATGCGGATCGACCGCCGCGGTCCACGCGCCCGCATCGGAGCCGCGCTGGGCGAACATCCGCCACAACAGCGGCAACGCGAGCAGCGCCAGCAGCCACCATGGCCGCAAGAAATGGAAGTTGGCGGCGAATGCACTCATGCCGGTTGCCGTTCGCGCACGCGCGACAATGCCGGCCAGCGCAAACTCAGCAGCGCGAGCAGCAGGGCTGCCGACAACGGAAGATGGAACACCTCGTCGACCGGGCGGTATTGCGCGCTGTTGTCGGCCGCGGGCTCGAGCCCGTCGATAGCGCGATAGATCTGCGCCAACTCGTCGGTATTGCGCGCCCGGTAAAAGCGGCCGCCGGTCTTCTCGGCCATCGTGGTAAGCATGCGCGCGTCGAGATCAGCCGACGGATTGACCACCTGGCTGCCGAAGAAGCCGTCGACCTGCATCGATTCGGCACCGATGCCGATGGTATAGATTTTCACTTTTTCCGCCACGGCCAAATCGATCGCCTTGGCCGGATCGAGCGCGCCCGCGTCGTTCACGCCGTCGGTCAGCAGGATCAGCACGCGTTGCGCCTGCGGTCGATCGCGCAGCCGCTTCACCGCGAGCCCCACCGCGTCGCCGATCGCGGTTTCGCGCCCCGGCAAGCCTACCACCGAATCGTCGAGTTGCTTGAGCACGGTCGCACGATCGAACGTCAGCGGCGTGAGCAGATAGGCTTGGCTGCCGAACACGATCAGGCCGATACGATCGCCGATGCGCCGATTGACGAAATCGCCCGCGATCGCCTTTACCGCAGTGTAGCGATTGACGGGCCTACCGCCGATCTTCATGTCCTCGGTGTTCATGCTGCCGGACGCATCCACGGCGAGCAGCAGGTCGCGGCCCGTGCGCGGCAACGATTGCGCATCACCGAGCCACTGCGGGCGCGCGGCAGCGATCAGCAAGGCAGTCCATGCCAACAATGCCAACACCTGGCGCCAGCGCCGCACGGTTGGACCGCTTTCGGGCGCGGCCAGTACATCCAGGCGAAACGGGATACGCAGTGCGGCGCCGCTAGCGGCGCGCGCCGGCGGCATAATGCGCGCAACGAGCCACGGCAGCGGCAATGCCAGCAACATCCACGGCCAGGCCCACTGCATCATGGCTGCTGCGCAGTCAGTGCGACGCGCGTCCAACGCCGCACCAATGCGGTCAACGCCGCGCTATCGAACGCGACCGCGGGATTGAACGGCGCATCGAGCAGCACGCGGCCGACGCCACGACTGAAATCCTCGCCGCCCAGGCGCGCGTCGAGCCAGGCCAGCCAGCGCTCATCGGAAAATGCCGCGGCGGCAGGTGCTTCGCGCAGCGCCATGCGCCGCAGGAAGTGCGAAAGCGCGGCAGCCAGCGCCGCCGCGTTCGATCCAGCGGCGGCAATGCAGCGATCGAGTTCGGCGAGCGCGAGTCGCCGCGCCGCCTGCCGCCGGCGGCGTTGTACAAATTTATACAAAGCAAATCCGAGCAGCATTGCCAGCAACGCCGCCAGCATCCACCAGCCCGGCGCCGGCGGCCACCACGCCGGCGGTGGCGGCAGATGAATATCGCGCAATTGCGGCCCGCTTGCCGGGTTCATGCCACGCCGCTCGCGGGCTTGCGCGCGAGGCCGAGCAGGCGCTCGAGCGCGTTTTCGGGTTCCGCCGCGGTATCCAGTTCGGTCCAGCCGAGGCCGCGGCGCTTGAGCATGCCGATCAAACCTTGGCGGCGCTGCGCAAAAATCTGCTGCCACTGGTTGCGCGTGCTTCTGGCGGAGAAGTCGAGCACGACCTGCGTGTCGCCACTGTGCAACGCGTAGCGCCCGGGCGGCGGGGCCTGATGTTCCAGCACGTCACCGACGATCAACGCGGCGACGTCACAGTGCGCGGCCAGCAGCGACAGCGGCGCTTCCGCGCCGGCATCGGCCGAAAACCCGTCGCTCAGCAGCAGCACGCGACTGCCCGGGCGAGCCAGACGTTGCATGCGCTGCAACGCCTGCGACAAGGGCACTACTGCGCCTGCGGCATTCGTGTTGGCATCCCACTGCGCCAGCGCGCGCAACACGTGCAGGCAGCCGCGCGGGCCTCCCCCCGGCTTGATCTCGGCATTGATGCCGGGGCCGAAGCCGAGCGCGCCGATGCGATCGCTGCCCTGCACCGCCGCCCACGCCACCAGGGCCGCGGCACGTGCCGCCTGAACCGACTTGAAGCGCACGCGCGTGCCGAAGCGCATGCTCGGATTCGTGTCGACGATCAATAGTATACTTTGCTCGCGTTCCTCCTGGAACACCTTGGTGTGCGGCCGGCCGGTGCGCGCGGTGACGCGCCAGTCCATCTGGCGGATGTCGTCGCCGGGTTCGTAGCCGCGCGATTCGACGTAGTCGACGCCGCGGCCGCGAAAGCGCGAGGTATGCGCAGCCGCATGACTGCCGCCGACGCGCGAATTCGGCCGCGCCAGGCGGCGCGCGCGCAGGCGCAACGCAATGAGTTCCTCGAGCTGGACATGCACGCCATCGCCGGCGCGCGCATGCACGGACATGCGATTCTCCGTCAGGGCAACGGTACGCGCGACAACAACGTGTCGATCACGCGATCAGGCGTGATGCCGTCTGCCTCCGCCTCGTACGACAGCAAAATTCGGTGCCGCAATACGTCGTATGCGACGGCGTGGATGTCTTCCGGCGCGACGTAGTCGCGCTGCCGAAGCCAGGCATGCGCGCGTGCGCAGCGGTCGAGCGCAATCGTGCCGCGCGGGCTGGCACCGTAGGCGACCCAGCGCGCGATATCGTCGCCGTAGTTCTTCGGCGTGCGCGTGGCCAGCGTCAACTGCACCAGATACTGTTCCAGCGTCGGAGCCAGATGCAGGTCCAGCACCGCTTCGCGCGCGGCGAAGATTTGCGCTTGGGTCAGACAGCGCGGCGGCGTGGCGGCCTCATGCAGCTGCGCACGTGCGCGGCCGCGCGCGAATTTCAGGATCGCGGCTTCCGATGAGGCGTCCGGATAGTCGACACGCACGTGCATCAGGAAGCGGTCGAGCTGCGCTTCCGGCAGCGGATAGGTGCCTTCCTGCTCGATCGGATTCTGCGTCGCCATGACGAGAAACAACTGCGGCAACAAATACGTCGTGCGGCCGACCGTCACCTGCCGCTCGCCCATCGCTTCGAGCAACGCGGATTGCACCTTCGCCGGCGCACGATTGACCTCGTCGGCCAGCAACAGGTTGTGGAAGATCGGTCCGCGCTGGAATTCGAAGCTGGCTTGTTGCGGCCGATAGATCTCGGTGCCGGTCAGATCGGCGGGCAACAGATCGGGTGTGAACTGGATGCGGTGAAAATCGCCTTCGATGCGCGCCGCCAGCTCCTTGATCGCCAGCGTCTTGGCCAGGCCCGGCGCGCCTTCGACGAGCAGATGTCCGTCGGCCAGCAGCGCGATCAACAGCCGCTCGACCAGAGCGGCCTGGCCGATGATGCAGCGCGACAGCTCACTGCGCAGGGTATCGAACGCGCCGCTCAGCGTGGCATTGGATTCGGGCATGTCCATAACGGGCAGACTGAAAAATAGATGATCGCACAGGCGCTGCAGGCGCCGCCTTGTGACCGCGCCGCAACGAAAAGGTTTCCGGCTCGGTCAGCTGGCGAGGGCGGCGAGCGCGTCGTCGACGTTGCAAGGCTTGCCGACAAAATAACCTTGCGCGTACTGGCAGCCCAGTGCCTCTAGTTGGGTCAGCTGGGCGGCCGTCTCGACGCCTTCGGCGACCATATCGCAGCCGAGCGCGGCAGCCATGCCTGCCACGGCCCGCACGATTGCCAGGCAACGCGGGTTGTCGAGCTGGCGCACGAAGCTCTGATCGAGCTTGATCGTGTCGAAAGTCAGCTTGTGCAAGTGCTCGAGATTCGAATAGCCGGTCCCGAAATCATCCAGCGCGACCAACATACCGGCGCGGTGACAGTCGTCGATCAGTGCGGCGACTTTGGCGTAGTCGAGAATCAGACTCTCGGTGATTTCCACTTTCAGCTGCGCCGGCGCGATGCCGTGCGCGCGCACTTGCGCCAGCACGCGCTCGACGAAGTCGATGTCCTCGAACTGCTTGCCTGAGACGTTCAATGCGATGAACAGCGGCTTGGACGACACGTCGGCGAGGCGGCGCAGCGTGGAACACACTTCGCGCAGCACGTATTCGCCGACCGGAATGATCAGCGAGGTTTCCTCGGCCAGCGCGATGAAGTCGGTCGGTGCGATCGGACCGCGCTCGGGGTGGCTCCAGCGGGTCAGTGCCTCGAATCCGGCCAACTGCCGATTCTTGATTTCGAGAATCGGCTGCAGGCGGATTTCCAGTTCATGCCGTTCGAGCGCTTCGCGCAACTGGCTTTCCAGGCGGATCTTGTCGAGCGCGGTCGCCGCTTCGGCGCCCGGCATCGATGAATCAGGGTCGCCCGACTGCGGCGGTGCTTCACCCGCGAACGTCGCCAACGCGGTGCGATAGCGAGACACCTGGCTCAGCAGCAACGCGCGCACGACCGGATCCGCGGTCTGCAGCCGTTCGGCGAACTGGGTCCGGTCGATCGGCGTGAGCACGCATGCCGCGAGTGCCGTGGCGGTGGCGCTGCGTGGCGAATCGTCCAGCACCGCCATCTCGCCGACCAGCGCGCCGGCACCCAGATCGCTCAGCACCACCGGTGCACCGTTGCGCTGCGCGGTAATGCGCAGACTACCGGATTCGATCAGGAACGCCGTCGACGGCGCATCGCCCTCGCGGAACAACACCTCGCCTGGGTTGAGTTCGATCCGGTATGCGGAAGCCATGTTGCGAATGATCCCCCATGCCGCTGCGGGCGACAACCTTCCCGCACCCGATTCCCAAAAAAAAGGGGCCGCGTTGTGCGCGGCCCCCGGTTACATCATGCGTCGATCAATTCGGCGGCGGGCTGAAGCCACCGTTGCAGGTGTTGCCGCCGGTCGAGGTGAAGTCCACGGACGCCACCAGGTTCGGGAACGCCGAGTCTTGGAAGACGCAGCGACCGACCGTGTTGGACGGCGTCACCGTGATCGTCGCCGACGTGTTGCCGGTCGCATTGGTTGGCAAGATCGGGGCTGCTGCGATCGTGCCCGGCGGCGTCGCGCTGCAGACTGCAGTGATCGTATGGCCCGCAATGCCGGCTCCGGACGCATCCACCAGACGCAGACCCACCACATAGCTGGTGCTGCCTACGCCGACCGTGCCAGTGGTGCACGTCGTTTGCAGCTGTGCTGCATTGACTACGATCGGAACGGTGACGGATGCACCGGTGCCGCCCGTGTTGGCCGGACCGGCGCTGAACGTGACCGTCGGCGGCGTTGTGGTGGTCGTCGGCGGGATGCTGGCGGTGACGATCGGAACCGTCACGCAACCGTTTGCGCCGGTGAGGTGCCGGAACTGACCCGCTTGGCTTACACCATCGGCCGAACCGCTGCCGACACCGTTGAAATGGAACGCGAAGCTGATGTCGAAGTTCGGGATCGGGTGGTTGCTGCCATCGTAGTAGCAGACCGTCTCGGATACGACCGTGTTGCCCTGGATGGGATCCGGCGAGGCCGTGAGGAAGGCGCCCTGTCCGATGCCCGGCAGAGTGAACAACTTGATGTCGGTGACGATCCGCGTCAGGCCGGGGCTCGCGTTCGTGTCGGTGCCGGTGCCTTGCACCCACACAGCAACCGCCTTGCCGACCTGCGAGGCCGGGTAGCTCAGGATCGCCGTCGCGTTGTCCTGCTGCAACGGGCCCGTGTTGGTGGTGAAGGATTGCGATTCGATATCGCTGAAGGTCGCGCGGCCGATGAGGTACGGCAGCACCGGGCCGTTGTTCACGGATACGCCGGTCGTGTCGTTGAGGTTGAACGGCGTCGCGACGGTGAGGCTCGTGTCGGTGATCACGGACGTGATCTTGTCCGAGGACTCCAGATCGTCATTGCCGATCGGCGCGCCTTCGGAGAACTTGCCGATCACGAGCAGCGTGTCGCCGGGACCGGCGCCGCCGCCGGCGGTCCGGAAGTGGCCGTCGGTCGCGGTGAACGATTTGCCGCCTTCCTGCGGATCGCCTTGGCTGCCGGAGATCAGGAACCAGTTCAGCAGCGGGGTGCCTGCGGTCGGCGTCTGCGGCGAGTCGACGTCGCCGAAGCCGAGTACGGTTTGCGGCAGGACGAAGTTGCCCTGACGATCCACCGCGCGCGCGCTGACGAGCAGCTCGTAGTTGCCGGAGCCCGCCGGAACCTCAGCGACATTACTGGAGACGCCCATCGTCGATGCAATATCCGCCTCGGGCACATCGAGCGTCAGGCTGAACAGCTTGCCGTCCGAAACCACCACGGTGGTCGTGGCACTGACCGGATCGGTGATGCCGTTGTCGACATTGTTGTCGGCGCGGTCTGCCGTCATCTTGATCTGCACCGGGCCCTGCTGAGTGCCGGCCTGGAACGTCGCGGTCGCGATGCCGTTGTGCGTCGGAGCGACAACCGTCGTACCGGAGACCTGCTGGCCCGCTGCGTTGGTGGTGACCAGACGGCCATCGTTGTTTGCCGGTCCGACAATCTGGAACTGAACGTTGTCGACCGTATTCGGATCCGCCACGAGCGCGTCGCTGGCGTCGAACACCGCCGCGGTAACGATCGTGCTTTGCGGTCCGTTGGAACCGCTGATATATGCACTGCCATTGCTCGAAGCGACCACTGAAGAAGGCAGCCCGCTGGCGGAACCGGCGATGGTGAACGTCAACTGCGAACTGATCGTCTGCTTGGTGTCCGGATCGATAGCAGTTACGGTGAGCGTGGCCTGGCCCGGGTGGTCCGTCGAGTGCACATAGATCGTGCCGACGCCGCCGGTTACGTTGACCGGCTCGCTGCCGACCAAGGTGAGGAATTCATTGCCATCAACTGTTGGCGGCGTCTGCGTCCGGCCGCTCCAATTCGTCGCTGGATCGTCGAGTTCGGACAGCACCGCATTGGTGGTCGGCGTGATCGAGTCGTTGACTGTCAGCGTTCCGCTAACGAGCTCGCCGTTGGAGTGACGCCAGACCACGCCGACTTCGGCGATGTACGGCGAGCCGAGATAGTTGGTCGTGAAATTCGGTCCGGCCTGGGCCAGTCCAATGAACGGATTGGCCGGCAGCACCAGTGTCGTAGCGGTGAGCTTCAGACGCGGATCCTGCACGTTGCCGCCGGTTACGTTGACGTCGATCGAGCCGGTATAGCTCACGGATCCGTTGACGGTGCCGGTGGTAGTCAGCGTCACCGAGGCGACGATGTGCGCGGTGCCGGTCTGGTTCGAGCTGTTGAAGATGAACGTGGCGATTCCGCCGCTGAGCGCGGTGCTTGCGGTTGAACCCGACGCGCCGCTTCCGGCGCCGCTGATCGATCCGATCGACGCTGGAGTCAGCGATGCCTGCACTCCTGCACCATTCACCGCCGGAGAGCCATCCGGATTCTTCACCGAAACGGTCAATGTGGTGAATGAATTGGTCGTGATGGACGTGGGTGACGCCGCGATGCTCACGGTCAGCACCGGCGCGCCGCCGAAGGCTGAATTGTTGCTGTTGCCGCCACCGCCGCAACTGGTGAGGGCGATGCCGACGAGCAGCAAAAAGAAGGTCTTGCACAGGGCTTTCATGTTCAATCTCCAGGCTCGCGTTTTCATTTCGTGCTCGTCACTCCAGCCATTTCGCCGCGCCGCGCAACAGCGCGGCTAGCGCTTTCATTTCAGATTTTCGTTCAAGATGCGCGGCGTCACGAAGATCAGCAGTTCCGCTTTCTGGTTGTTCTTCTTGGTGTCGCGGAACAGGGCGCCGATGCCCGGCACGTCGCCGAGAAACGGAACCTTGGTCACGTCGGTCGATTTGTCGAACTCGTAGACACCGCCGAGCACGACGGTCTGACCGTTGTCGACGAGGACGGAAGTATTGATTTCGCGCTTGTCGAGCTGCGGTACGAAGCCACCGCCGGGATTCGGCACCAGCGAGTTGATCGCGTCCTTCTTCACGTCCAGCGTCAGGAAGATGCGATTGTCGTTCGTGATCGTCGGCGTGACCTTGAGCTCGAGCACGGCCTCCTTGAACTGTACCGTCGCGGTCGCGGCGCCGCCGCCGGAGGAACCACCGGTAAACGTCACGTAGCCGATTTCCTGACCCTGCTTGATGTCGGCTTCCTGATTGTTCGCGCTGATCACGCGCGGGCTGGAGATGAGTTCGCTGCGGCCTTCCGTCTGCGCCGCCGACAGCTCGAGATCGAGCAGGTAGTCGGCGCCGAGAATCGACAGACCGAAGCTGCCCGACGGACTCGTCGCCGGCAGATTCACGTTCAGACGGTTGCCGATGTTCGGCACCAGAATGCCGGTGTTGCTGGTCAGCGTACCCGGCGCGGATACCGGCAATCCACCGAAACCCTGCACGCGGTTGCGCAACGCAACGTTGGACATCGCATCGGTCGCGGTCAGGCTACCCGAGGTCGACACGATGGTGTTGTTGGTCTGGAAACCGCCGCTGATGCCGAACTTCGCACCGAGTTCGCGCGCGAAATTGTCCGTTGCCACCACCACGCGCGATTCGATCAGCACCTGCTGTACTGGCTTGTCGAGCTTGGCGATCAAGTCGCGGATCTGCGCGACGCGTTCCGGCGTGTCTACGATCAGCAACGTGTTGGTGCGCTCATCGAAGCTTACGCGGCCACGCTCCGACAGGAAACCGCTCTGTCCAGCACCCGGGACCGAACTGCCCGCGCCTTGCGCCTGCTTCGACTTCTGTGTCAGAAGCTCCGCGATGTCCTTGGCCTTGCCGTAACTGATCGGAATGTACACCGTTATCGTATCAGTCAATTGTTGCAACTTCTGCTTGGCATCGGCCAACGCTTGCTCGCGCTCCGCGATTTCTTTCTGCGGCGCGACCCAGATCACGTTGCCGTTGCGGCGCTTGTCCAGGCCCTTGGCCTGCAGGACGATGTCCAACGCCTGATCCCACGGCACATTGATCAGGCGCAGCGTCACGTTGCCGCTGACCGAATCGGCGACCACGATGTTGAGGTCCGACACATCGGCGATCAGCTGCAGCACGGAACGCGTCGGAATGTCCTGGAAGTTGAACGTGACGCGGTTGCCGGAATACTCCGGCGGCGCATTCGGATCCTTGCGCGCCTCTTCCTTCTTCGCGGTGACTTCGATGATGTACTGGTTGCCGGCCTGGTAGGCGAGCTGATCGAACGGGCCCTTGGCGCTGATTTCCATGTGCGCGCCATTACCCTTCGCATGCGTTTCGATGAACTGCACCGGCGTTGCGAAATCCAGCACGTCCAGACGCTGCGCCAGTTGCGCCGGCAGGCGCACGTTGTACATGTCGAGTTCGACCTTGTCGCCGACGCGCTGCAGATCGGCACCCGCGCCTTCGCCCGAGAACGTGACGACGATGCGGCCCTCGCCATTCTTGCCGCGCCGGAAATCGATGTTGGAAACCTCCAAGCCCGGCGACGCCAGCGCCTTGGTCGGATCGGTCGTCGCCACTGCGGTGACGGTCGAGGAACCGGACATGCCGTTATTTATGGTCAGCACGAGGTTGTTGCCGTCGATCTTGGTGTCGTAGGTCGAGGTGTGGAACAGATCGACCACCACGCGCGTGCGACCCGCGGCTTCGACTGCGCTGACCGCGCCAGTCGAGCCGGTGTTGACTTCGATCCGGCGCTGATTGGTGCCGTTGCGCGTGTCGGCAAGATCGATCGCGATTCGCGCCGGATTTTCCGTCGTGAACACCTGCGGCTCGCCGACAGGACCGGCGAACTTCATCAGGATCTGCACCTTGCCGCCAGAGAGCGGGGTGTAGGAGATGTCCTGCAGGATGTTCTCCGCGCTCGCGTTGACTGCGAACAGCAGTCCGAGCAGCGCGACGAGCCATGCCACTCCTCGGCCGAAAGATCTGCGCGTGCCAGGTATGGACGTACGTCCCTGGAAGTCAGCAACTGTAATGGTCATTTCAAGTTACCCCCAATGGGTCGTCTATTTCTCGCCCAGCGCAACCGACGCCTGGCGCTCCATCCAACCGCCGGTCTGATTCGGGACCAGCTCCACTAGATCAATGTGATCCTCGGCAATCGCCGTGATCTTGCCGTTGTTCTGTCCGAGATAGCTGCGCAGATGAACCCGGTGAATGACGCTGTCGGGATCCTTGATCAATGCTTCGATCGCATTGCCGAGACCGATCGTGCCGACCATCCTCAGGCTATCCAGCGGAAAGCTTTCGAGCGGTTCCTTCGGATGCTTGTCCGGCTGCGGTCCGGATCCCTGCGCCAGCGCCTGCTCTTGTTCCTCACGACTCGGGCCGAACGGATCGCGACGCGCCTGATCCTTGTCGTCCTTGTCGCGGTAAACGAATGTCTCGAATGTCTTGAGCACGGGCAGCGCCGGCAGTGGCGCGCCCTTCTTGGCCTTCTCGGCTGCGACCCATTCCTTGAGATCGGAATCGCCGCCAGTGCATGCGCCGAGCATACCGAGCACCGCCACCAGCAAAACCGTTCTGATCAGAGCGGGGACATGAACGAGCTTCATGTTCATTTCCCTCCTTGAGAAGCGGGTGTCGGTGGCGGAGCTCCGGGCTTGCCGGGCGTCGGCGCCTTGCCGCTGGCCGCGTCGGCTTCGTCTTCCTCGACGGAGCGATACGTTGTCACCGTGCCTTCCAGCGAGAGCTCGCCTGGCGGGCCTGCCTTGGCTTCGAGCGGTTTCAGTGCGACGTCGTGCATGGTCAGGATCACCACGCGCGGCAGCGCCGCGACGCCGCTGATGAAGTTGCCAAACTGATGGTAGGTGCCGAGCATCTTCAATGTGATCGGCTTTTCCGCGTAGAAACCTTCCTTCACCGACTCCGGACCCGGTTGGAACAACTGCGTCTCGAGTCCAGCCGACAGCGCGGTCTGCGAAATATTCACCAGCAGCTCCGGCATTTCGGTCTTGCTCGGCAGCTGACGCAAGAGTTGGCGCAGCATGTCGCGCATCTCGTCGAGCTGCTGTTGCAGGGCATCCAAGTTCACCACCTTGCCCTGCTTGTCGGAAAACTCGCGTTTCAGCGTGTTCTCCTGACCTTGCTTGCCTTCCAGCTCCTGCCCCTGATCCATGATCTTGAAGTAGTAGCCGGCACCGACCAGCACGGCGAACAAAATGATGCAGAACGTCAGCTTGACGCCTTGCGGCCACCCGCCGATGTTGTTGCGATCAAGGTTGGAGAAATCCGAAAGCTTCATGGCATGCCCCCCACCGCACTTGCCGGCGTCGCCACACCCGGCAACGGCTTGTCGTTCGCGGGCACCTGCTCAGCCTTGCCCGGCGCGGGCTTCGCGCCCGGTGCCGTCTTGTCGGTTCCCTGTGCGTCGTCCGGGTTTTCCGTCTTGCGCAACTTGACGTCCAGCGCGAACTGGAAGCGATTGCGCTTGTCGCCACCCTTGGCCTCGGTCTTCTTCAGATCCGAATGGGTCAGGTACGGTGACGCGTCCAGGCTGCGCATGTAGGACGCCACGCTCGCGTTCGACTGCGCCAAACCCTCCAGCGTCAACGTGTCGCCGGCTTGCTTGAGGGTCGCGAGGCGAACGCCGTCGGGGATCGTCTTCACCAGTTCGTCGAACAGGTGCACCATCTGCGTGCGACTGGCCTGCAGCTGCTCGATGATCTGCTTGCGCGCGAGCAGCTTCGCCTTGGTCTTCTCCAGATCCTTGATCTTTTCCAGCTTGCTGTCGAGCTGATGAATCTGATCCTTCAGATATGCGTTGCGCGCGTCCTGATTGTCGATGCGCGCATCCATCCACCAGACCCACAGCAACACGGTCAGCACCGCGGCCACGACCGCAGCGCCGAGCATCATGTAGAACTCGCGTTCGCGCTGTTTGCGCCGTTCGGCGCGCCAGGGAAGTAGATTTATCTTGGCCATCAGTCGAAGCTCCTCAGCGCCAGCCCGCAGGCGATCATCAGCGCGGGCGCATCCTGCGCCAGCGTCTGTGCCTGCACGCGGGACGACAGCGACATGTTGGCGAGCGGATTGGCCACCACGCACGGCACGCCAAGCTGCTCTTCGACCATTTCCGCGACACCCGTGATCGAGGCGCATCCGCCGGCGAGCACGACCTGGTCAACCTTGTTGTACTCGCTGCCGGCGAAGAAGAACTGCAGCAGACGGCTGATCTGCTGCACCATCGCTTCCTTGAACGGCTCGAGCACTTCGATCTCGTAGGATTCGGGCAAGCCGCCCTGGCGCTTGGCCAGTCCGGCTTCTTCGTACGACAAGCCGTAGCGGCGCATGACCTCGTCGGTCAGCTGCTTGCCGCCGAATACCTGTTCACGCGAATAAATCGTGCGCTGGTTCTTCAATACGATCAGCGTGGTCATCGTCGCGCCGACATCGACCACCGCCACCACCGCATCCTTCGGCACCGCCAACTGGTCGGCGACGAGCTTGAATGCGTTCTCCATCGCGAACGCCTCCACATCGATCACGCGGGCGGTGAGTCCGCCCAGGTCGAGCGCCGCGACGCGCAGATCCACGTTTTCGGTGCGCGAGGCCGCGAGCAGCACGTTCATCATCTCCGGATTGTCTTTCACCGGACCGACGACTTCGAAGTCGAGGCTGACCTCCTCGATCGGATAGGGAATGTACTGATTCGCCTCGACCTGGATCTGTCCTTCCAGATCGTCCTCGGACAAATCCGCCGGCATCGGGATCACCTTGGTGATCACCGCAGAGCCTGCCACCGCTGCGGACGCAAATTTCGATTTCGCGCCGCTTCGGTTGAGCGCGCGTCGGATCGCTTCGCCGACGGCTTCGACCTCGACGATATTTTTTTCGACCACAGCATTGGGAGGCAGCGGCTCGACCGCGTAATGCTCAACGCGATAGCGGCCACCGGAATGACTCAACTGCAACAACTTGACGGCGGTCGAGCTGATGTCGACCCCGATCAGCTGCGGCGATTTTGCACTGAGTAGGCCCACACTTTTTCCCCTTCCCACGCGCCCTTACGAGCGATATATGCGCAACCACATTAAATACGAAACTTAACGGATTATCAACAGCGACTTTACTTTGAGCCCAAGGCCGTGATTTGTCAGGGATTTACGCCATTTGGCCCGATCTTGGCTAGGAGCTTGCCCCAAGTACGATCTATACTTCGTCGCTTGTCCCGCCGACGTTGACTGCGATCACATTCCGCGCACTTCATGAGAATCTTTCTACGTTTACTGCGTTACGCGTTGATTTTGGCGGCAACCGGAATCGTGCTCGGCGTGGTGGCGATCGGCATCGCGTACTGGCTCATCGCGCCGCGCCTGCCCTCGGTCGAAGTGCTCAAGGACGTGCGATTGCAAGTTCCGCTGCGCGTCTACTCCGCCGACAACAAGCTGGTCGCGACGTTCGGCGAGACGCGCCGCATCCCGGTCAAGATCGAGCAGGTGCCCGACCAGCTGAAGAACGCGTTCCTCGCCGCCGAGGACGCGAATTTCTATTCGCACCCGGGCGTCGATTACCAAGGCGTGCTGCGCGCGATCGGATTGATGATCAGCAAGCGCACGCTGCATGTGCCCGGCGGCAGCACGATCACCCAGCAGGTCGCGCGCGGCTTCTTCCTGAGTCCCGAAGTCAGCATGACGCGCAAGCTGACGGAAATCTTTCTGTCCTTCCGCATCGAGCACGAGTTGTCCAAGGACGAGATCCTGCAGCTGTATCTCAACAAGATCTTCTTCGGTAATCGCGCCTACGGCGTCGCCGCGGCGGCCGAGTTCTACTACGGCAAGACACTGGACCAGCTCTCACTCGGCGAATGCGCGATGCTCGCCTCGCTGCCGAAGTTTCCTTCGAGCAGCAACCCGCTCAACAACCGCGTGCGCGCGAACGAGCGCCGCAACTATGTATTGCAGCGCATGCTCGACAACAACTTCATCAACGCGGCGCAGTTCAAGCAGGCCAACAGCGAGCCCGACCTGTCGTACGCGCATGAACCGCCGATCGAAGTCGAGGCGCCGTATCTGGCCGAAATGGTGCGATTGGACGCACTGGAACGGCTCGGCAACGACGCGCTGACCGACGGTTACACCGTGCACACCACGCTCGACGCGGCGGCACAGGACGCGGCCAATCAAGCCCTGCGCGACGATCTGATCAGTTACGACGAACGCCACGGCTTCCGCGGACCGGAAGCGCATGTCGAATTGCCGGAACATCCGACGCAGGCGGCGTTCGACAAGCTGCTCGATCCGTTCCATCCGGTGGTCGGGCTGATGCCCGGTGTGGTCACCGAGAGCGGCGACAAGTCGGCCACCGTGTACCTGTCCGACGGGCAGAGCGTCTCGCTGGAATTCAGCGAGGTGAAATGGGCGCAGCGCTACAAGGACGAGAGCCACCGCGGGGCGCCGCCGAAGCGCGTCGACGACGTGCTCAAGCCCGGCGACGTGGTGCGCGTCGCGCGCGGCGCCGATGCGAAGTGGAAATTGTCCCAGCTCCCCGCCGCGCAAGGCGCGCTGATTTCACTCGATCCGGAAAACGGCGCGATCAAGGCCGAGGTCGGCGGCTTCAGCTACGCGCGCAGCAAGTTCAATCGCGCGGTGCAGTCGGCGCGCCAGCCCGGTTCGAGTTTCAAACCGTTCTTCTACGCCGCCGCGTTCGAGCACGGCTTCACGCCGGCGTCGATCATCAACGACGCACCGATCGTGTTCGCCGATCCGTCCAAGCCGAACGGCTTGTGGACGCCGAAGAACGACGACGACAAGTTCGACGGCCCGATGCGCCTGCGCGAAGCGATGGTGCAGTCGAAGAACCTGGTATCGGTGCGCCTGCTCGACGCGATCGGAGTGCGCTACGCGCGCGAGTACGCGTCGCGTTTTGGTTTTCCGATCGAACAGATCCCGGAGAACCTGTCGATGGCGCTCGGCACCGCCTCCGTATCGCCGTTGATGATGGTGCGCGCCTATTCGGTGTTCGCCAACGGCGGCTTTCTGGTCGATCCGTATTTCATCGACAGCATCGAAGACCGCGACGGCAAGCAGGTCTACAAGGCGCACCCGGTAGTGGCGTGCCGGCGTTGCCCGCAACGGTTGCTGGAGGATGCACGCGCGCAGGTCGCCGCCGCCAGCGACGCCAAAGGCGAAGGCGCTGCGACTCCGGTGAAGGCGTCGCTGACGACGCCTGCGCCCGACGCCGGCGGCGCCGATGTCAAGCTCGCGCCGCGCGTGCTCGACGCGCGCATCGCCTACCTGATCGGCTCGCTGCTGCACGACGTCGTGCGGCGCGGCACCGGCCACGACGCGATGGTCCTCAAGCGCAACGACCTCGCCGGCAAGACCGGCTCGACCAACGATCACCGCGACGCCTGGTTCAACGGTTACAACGATGGACTGGTGGCCAGCGTGTGGGTCGGCTTCGACGACTTCTCCTCGCTCGGCCGTTCCAACGGCGTCGGTGAGTTCGGCGCGCAAGCGGCGCTGCCGATGTGGATCGCCTACATGCGCGAGACGCTCAAGGGCGTGGCGGAGAAACCGTTCGAGATGCCGCCCGGCATCACCACCGCGCGCATCGATCCGTCGACCGGGCAGCTCGCACCGGCCGGCGCGGGCAACAGCATGCTCGAATACTTCAAGACCGAGGACGTCGCGCGCCTGGCGAGCGGACCGAACGCATCGTCCGAGGAAGAGAAGAAAGTGCAGCAGGACGCTTACGGCATCTTCTGATGCACACGCATGCCTCCGGTCGCCAGGGCGGTCGCGCGCAGGAGCTGCGGCGGCGCATCGCCGTGGAAGCCGCGCGCCTGATGAGCGAGCACGGCATCCGCGACTTCCATCTGGCCAAGCGCAAGGCGGCCGAACGTCTCGGCGCCGGCGAAGACGTGGCCCTGCCGAAGAACAGCGAAATCGAAGACGCGCTGCGCGAACACCAACGCCTGTTCCTGGCCGACGAGCAGCCGCAACTGCTGCGCCGCCTGCGCGAGGTCGCGCGCGAGGCGATGCGGTTTTTCGCGCAGTTCGAACCGCGCCTGGTCGGCAGCGTGCTGGAAGGCACCGCGGACCGTCACTCCGCCGTGGCGCTGCACTTGTTCAGCGACAACCCCGACGACGTGGCGACGTTCCTGCAGGAGCAGCGCATCCCGTACGAGCAGCAGACGCGGCGCGTGCGCGTGGCGCCGGATCAGAACGATGAATTTCCGGTGCTGCTGTTTTCCGCCGACGATACCGCGCTCGACCTGACGGTGTTTCCGCGCGATGCGATCCGCCAGGCGCCGATCGATCGCGTCGACGAACGCCCGATGCGGCGCGCATCGCTGGCGATGCTGGAACAGATGCTTTCAGGATGAAAGCATCCCGGCGCACAGGGATGTACATCTTGAGCCGGGATCCAGTTCCTAATTCGAAATGAAAGCATCCCGTCCGTACAGGGAAGTACTCTTGAGCCGGGATCCACTTTCGTGCAGCGTAGGCGCGAGGATTCGCGCCCTACGGCGGCATCGAAACCGGAATCGCGCCTTCAGCGCTTCTCGATCGCCGAATAATCGCGTTTGACCGCACCGGTATAGATCTGGCGCGGGCGGCCGATCTTGGTGTCCTTGTCCTGGTGTTGCTCGAGCCAGTGCGCGACCCAACCGGCGGTGCGCGCGATCGCGAACATCACGGTGAACATCTCGGTCGGAATCTTCAGCGCCTTGTAGATGATGCCGGAGTAGAAGTCGACGTTCGGGTAGAGTTTGCGCTCGACGAAATACGGATCCTTGAGTGCGGCCTGTTCCAGCTCGACCGCGACATCCAGCAGCGGATCGCTGATGTGCAGATCGGCCAGCACCTTGTGCGTCATCTCGCGGATGATCGTCGCGCGCGGATCGAAATTCTTGTACACGCGGTGGCCGAAGCCCATCAGGCGGAAGCCGGAGTTCTTGTCCTTTGCCTTGTCCACCGCCTTGCTCACGTTCTTCGCGTCGCCGATCTCGGCGAGCATCTTCAGCACCGCTTCGTTCGCGCCGCCGTGCGCCGGGCCCCACAACGCGGCGATACCGGCGGCGACGCAGGCGTACGGGTTGGCGCCGGTCGAGCCGACCAGACGCACGGTCGAGGTACTCGCGTTCTGTTCGTGATCGGCGTGCAGGATGAACAACAGATCCAGCGCCTTGGCCACGACCGGATTCAGCGCGAGCGGCTCGGACGGCACCTCGAACATCATGTGCAGGAAACGCGTGCAGTACTCGAGGTTGTTGCGCGGATAGCGGATCGGCCAGCCGATCGAATAGCGGTACGCGGCGGCGGCGATCGTCGGCATCTTCGCGATCAGGCGGATCGCGGCGAGCCGCCGCTGTTCCTTGTCCGAGATGTCGAGCGTGTCGTGATAGAACGCCGACAGCGAGGCGATCGAGCCGCACAGCATCGCCATCGGATGCGCGTCGTAGTGGAACCCGTGCAGGAAGTTCTTCAGCGACTCGTGCATCATCGTGTGATGCGTCACTTCGTCCTCGAACGCGCCGAACTGCTGTGCGTTCGGCAGTTCGCCGTTGATCAGCAGGTAGGCGACTTCGAGGAAGCTCGAATGCTTCGCGAGCTGCTCGATCGGATAGCCGCGATACAGCAGCACGCCCTTGTCGCCGTCGATGAATGTGATGGCGCTGCGCGTGCTCGCGGTCGAGACGAAGCCCGGATCGAACGTGAAATAGCCCAGATCCTTGTACAGCTTGCCGATGTCGACGGCCGGTTCGCCGAGGCTTCCGGTCAGCAGCGGCAGCGTGCTGGATTTGTTGCTCGCGTTGTCGGTCAGCGTAACGGTCTTGTCGGACACGGCGGCACTCCCTGAATTGATTTCGCAGCGGCACCGGCAACCCCACCTGCCGGCCATGGACGCGCGCGGATGCGCTACGCGAATTATCGCACAGGCGTTTGAAGGAGGGTTACGGGACGAACGGCACGCGACGCGGATGCACGTGAAAGAAATGCAAAAACGAAGCGGCCGGTGCGTTTAGCGCCGGCCGCGGATCGAATGTCTTGCGCCGGATCCCGGCTCAAGAGTGCACCGGGATGATCGCGTCCTGCGATCAGCTGGCGTACGTCACCGGACGCCAGGACAACTACATCCTGAAGTTATTTCGCGCCGTAGCGCTTGCGGAACTTGTCGACGCGACCGCCCGCATCGGCAACCTTGTGCTTGCCGGTATAGAACGGATGGGAGTTGCTGGAAATTTCCACCTTGATGACCGGATACTCTTTGCCATCTTCCCACTTGATCGTTTCCTTGCTGGTCATGGTCGACCGCGTCAGGAACGCAAAGTTGGCGGTTACATCCTGGAACACCACCTCGTTGTACTTCGGATGGGTGTCGGCTTTCATACAACGCTCCACAAAACATGGGGAAAAGAGTGATATGTTAGCGTTTTTTGCCCGTACCGCGCAAGTTCGAGAACTTGGCGCCGCATCGTCGGTCCATTTTCCGTCTCAGCCCAGCCCATTGCCTGCATGCGCCTGACGCTTTTCTGGTTCTTCGCAACCCTGTTTTCCTGTGCGCTGGCGGCGCAGCCGGCGCCGACCGCAGCGCCCGGCAACGCGGCCGCGATCGCCGCGGCGAACAAGGCGCTGCCGAGCCAGCAGGGCCTGAGCGAGGCGGAGCGCAAGCAGGCGCAGGACCTGCTGCGCCAGGCGCAGGACGACGACGCCCAAGCCGATCAGGTGATGCAGCAGACGCAGACACTGCGCCAGCTCGCCGATGGCGCCGATGCGGCTGCGCTAAAGATCGAGGAAGCGCTCGGCCACGACGACAGCGATGCGCTGCGCGCTTGGCGCGCCGCGTTGCCGCCGCATCCGACGCTGGAACAACTCGAGACGCTGCTCGCGCGCGAGCGCGCCGCACTCGCCGACGCGCGCAGTGCCGCCGCGACGATCGACGCGGAAATACGCCGTCAGGCAGCGCGTAGCACGCAGCTGAGCGACGAACTGGTTGCCGCGCATGCGACGCTCGACAACAGCGGCGCGGCAGCGCAGAACAGCACGCTGCCGGCACCGCTAGCCAACGCACAGCGCTTGCGCGCCAGGGCGGCCGAGCGACTGGCCACGGCCCAGATCGCGCAACTGGATCTGGAAAACCGCAGCTACGAACCGCGCATGCGACTGCTCTCCGCGCAGGCCCGCGACCGGCAACGCAACGTCGAAGAACTCGGCCAGCATGTCGCCATACTCGAAGCGCTGGCGCTGGCACGCACCGGCGCCGACGCCAACAGCTTGTGTTCACGCATTGCCGCCGAACGCGCCGCGCTGGACCTGCGCTCGCGCCTGCTCAGCGACGCGGCCGACGTCAACGTCACACAATGCGCGCAGCTGACGCACGCGATCCAGCGCATCGGCGAGTTGCATGCACAACAGCAGAAGCTCGATGCGACGCGCCAGGACACCGTGCAGGCGCTGGCCAACACCGAGGAGCGCGTACGCATCGGCGGCGTCACCGAAGCAGTCGGCCTGATCCTGCTCGCCGAGCAGCGCAAGCTGCGGCCGCTGCCGCAACTCAAGCGTGAACTGATCGCGATCCAGACCGAGCTGGCCAGGACGCGCATCGAACTGGTCGACCTGCGCGAGCAGCAGAATGCGCTGAGCGACATTGCCGCCAGCGTCGACCAGGCACTATCCGCAATCAACGCCGCAGCGGACGTGCAGGACAAGCTGCGCGCCGGCCTGTTTCGCGTGTTCGCGACGCGCGCGGAAATGCTGCCGCGCCTGAACGTGCAGCAGACGCGCCTGGCCACGCTGTTGGCCGACATCGAGCAGCAGCTGGCCGACCTCACCGCGACCACCGCGAAGCTCAGCGCAGTGCTGGACGAACGTCTGCTGTGGACACCGAGCCACGAGGCGATCGGCTTGCCGTGGCTGCTGCGCCTGCCGCAGGATGCATTCGACTTTTTCGTCGCGCCGCGCTGGGCCCGCGCGGCGACGAACGCGGCGCTGGCGCTGCTGTCGATGTGGCTGATCGCGGCGTTCGCGCTGGCCGGATTGATCGCGCTGATCTGGCTGCGCCGGCGCGCGCCACGCCATCTGGAACGCATTGCCGTACCGCTGCGCCGCATCCGCACGGATCGCTATCGCTACACCGGACAGGCACTGATCTGGAGCCTGCTCGCCGCGGCGCCGCTTGCGTTTGCGTGCTGGCAGCTGGCGCGCCTGTTCCAGCATGTCGCCAGCAGCGGCAGCAATTTCGCCGAAGCGCTGGCGCGCGCGTTCTCGCTGGTGATCGTACCGGCGGCGATGCTCGGCTTCCTGCGCGTGCTGATCGCCGAGAATGGTCTGGCGCAATTTCATTTCCGCTGGCCGCGGCCGCGCCGCGTAGCGCTGTACCGCGTGGCGCCGCTGCTCGGCGCGTTGCTGTTGCCGACGCTGTTCGTGCTCACCCTGCTGTCGCGCCCCGGCGCGGACGCGCAACTCGACACGTTCGGCCGCGCGCTGCTGGCGCTGGCGCTGCTCGGCATGGCCTGGATCGGCTGGCGCCTGCTCGCACCGGGCCGCCTGTGGACCGCGCGCAGCGTCGTGCTGACCGAACCTCTGCGCCTGCGCCAGATTACACGTTTTGCTTTTTCCACAATGTGCGTCGCCTTGGCGCTGCTCGACCTGCTCGGCTATTTCGTCACCGCCGAAGCGCTCGCCGCGCGCATGCTCGCCTCGCTCGGGGCGTTGCTGTGCGTGGCCACGCTGTACGGGCTGGCGACGCGCTGGCTGGTGCTCGGCGAACGCCGCCTGGCGCTCAAGCGCATGCTCGAGAAGCAGGCCGCCGAAAGCGCCGAGAGTGCCGAACGCGGCGACGGCGAAGCGCTGCCGGAATTGCCGGAGTCGGAGGAAATCACGATCGCCAGCGTCAGCGCGCAGACGCGCCGCCTGCTGCGCGCGCTGACCGTGATCGGCACGGCGATGCTGCTGCTGTGGATCTGGTCCGACGTCGCACCGGCGCTGGCGCTGTTCGGCAACGTCACACTGTGGGATTCCAGTCGCCTGATCGACGGCAAGGAAATCGCGCTGCACGTCAGCCTGCGCGACGCGATCGAAGCGTTCGTGGTGCTCGCGCTGACCTGGGTCGCGACGCGCAACCTGCCCGGCCTGGTCGAAGTGGGCCTGCTGCGCCGGCTGCAGATCGACGCGCCGACGCGCTACGCGATTACCAGCGTCACGCGCTATTTCATCGTGTTCGCGGGCACGATTTTCGGCCTGTCGATGCTCGGCCTGCGCTGGAGCAACCTGCAGTGGCTCGCCGCCGGCTTCTCGGTCGGCCTGGGGTTCGGCATGCAGGAGATTTTCGCCAACTTCATCTCCGGCCTGATCGTGCTGTTCGAGCGCCCGTTCCGCATCGGCGACATCATCAGCATCGGCGGCGTCGAAGGCACCGTGGCGCGCATCCGCACGCGCGCCACCACGATCGTCGACTGGGACAACAAGGAAGTGGTGGTGCCTAACAAGAGCTTCATCACCGAGCGCCTGGTCAACTGGACGCTGACCGATTCCACCACGCGCATCGTGATCAAGGTCGGTATCGCCTACCGCAACGATCCGAAGCTGGCGCAGCGCCTGCTGCTCGAGATCGCCGCGGCGCATCCGCAAGTGCTGAGCGAGCCGGCGCCGACCTGCTGGATGATGGGCTTCGGCGACAGCACGCAGGATTTCGAACTGCGCGTGTACGTCGCGGAGATCAACCAGCGCAACCTGGTCAAGACCGAACTGCAGTTCCGCATCGCCGAAGAATTCAAGCAGCACGACATCGAGATAGCTTACGCGCAGATGGATCTGTGGCTGCGCAATCCGGTCGACGTCAAGCTGCCGCCGCAGCAGCGCGAAGCCGAACCGCGCGAGCCCGAGCAAAAACGATAGACTGCGTGTCGCGCAGGATCGGGGAGACCACGCATGAAGCCGTGCATGAAACCGTTGCTTGCCGCGTCGTGTTGCTTCGCGTTGTTTGGCATCGGCGACGGCACATTCGCCGCCGTGCCCGCGCCGCAACGCGCGCTGACCGATGCGCACGCGCTCGCCGCCGTCGTCAATCCGGCGGCCGCGCCGGTGCCGGTACGCGATTTGTTTTTCTCGCGCAGCAACGCCGGCGCCGCATGGTCGCCGGATGGCAGCGAAGTGGTGGTCTCCACCAACTTCACCGGCCGCTACAACTTGTGGCGCGTCGCCGCGACCGGCAGCTGGCCGGTACAGCTGACCCAGTCCGACGACCGCCAGAGCAACATGGCGTGGTCGCCCGACGGCAACTGGATCGTGTTCCAGTCCGATCAGGCCGGCGGCGAGATCTTCGATTTGTACGCCGTGCCGGCACGCGGCGGCGCGGTCGTCAACGTGACCGCAAGCGAGGACGTATCGGAGACGCGCGCGAACTGGTCGCCGGATGGACATACGCTGGCGCTCGAACGCAAGGGCAAGACCGAATCGATCACCGACCTCGCGCTGCTCGACTGGGCCACGCGCAAGGTGACCGTGCTGACGCACGAGAAGACGCCCGGCGAAGGCTGGCAGGCGCTGACATGGAGCGCGGATGGTCGCACGCTGTACGCGAACCGCTACAACGCAGGCTTCACCGACGCCAGCGCGTGGCGCATCGACATCGGCAGCGGCAAGGCGACCGAACTGACGCCGCACAAGGGTCAGCAGCTGATCTTGATGAGCGCGGTCGGCGCGGACGGCGCGACGCTCGCATTGAGTTCGAACGCAGATGGCATCGGTCATGCGGCGTTGTTCGACGTGGCCAAGCGCAGTTATCGCTGGCTCGATCGCGGGCCGTGGGAAAGCAGCACGGATGAATTCACGCCCGACGGCAAGCGCCTGCTGTGGACACTCAACGCCGACGGCCGCACCGACATGTTCGTGTACGACCTCGCCACGCAGGCCAGCAGCAAGATCGAGCTGCCGCCCGGCGTGAACGCGCCGGTATCCGGCGCGCACACCTTCGCGCCCGATGGTCGCCTGCTGGTCTCGCATCAAGCCAGCAACACGCCCGCCGACTATTGGATCATCGGTGCGGACAGCAAGGCGACGCAGCTGACGCACTCGGCGCTGGCGAGCCTGACGCCAACGATGTTGCCGAGCGCGCAACTGGTGCACTACGCGAGTTTCGACGCAACCGTGATCAGCGCGTTTGTCTGGCTGCCGTTCAATCTGCAACGCGACGGCCGTGCACCGGCCGTGGTGTTGCCGCACGGTGGCCCTACCGGCCAGACGCTGGATGTGTTCAATCGCACCGCGGCGGCACTCGCCACGCGCGGCTATGTGGTGATCGCACCGAATGTGCGCGGTTCGACCGGCTACGGCTTGCCGTTCCAGAAGGCGAACATCAAGGATCTCGGCGGCGGCGACCTGCAGGACGAGGTGTACGCAGCGAAGTTCCTCGTTGCCACCGGCTACGTCGATGCGCAGAAGGTCGGCATCACCGGCGGATCGTACGGCGGTTTCATGGCGCTGATGGCGCTCGGCCGCACGCCGGACGAGTGGGCCGCCGGCGTCGACTTGTTCGGTGTGACCAACTGGCTCAGCGAACAGCAGCACGAAGAGCCGGCGCTGCAGCAGTACGACCAGTCGATCCTCGGCGATCCGGTCAAGGATCGCGCGATCTACGAGCGCTGCTCGCCGACCTCGTACTTCGCCGCGATCAAGGCGCCGTTGCTGGTGCTGCAGGGCGAGAACGACATCCGCGATCCGAAGGAAGAAGCCGAGCAGGCGTTCAAGGCGCTGACCGCCAGCGGCAAGACGGTGCAGGCGCACTACTATCCGGGCGAAGGTCACGGCTTCGCCAAGCGCGAAAACCAGATCGACGCGCTGGAACGCACGATCGCCTGGTTCGACCGTTATTTGAAGGGCGACAGCAGCGTGCAGACTCCGCAATAGCGAAACACGGCGTCATCCCCGCGAAAGCGGGGATCCATTTTGATCGTGAGTCGTTAAAGTCAAGTCAACATGGGTCTCCGCTTTCGCGGAACGACGCCAATTTTCACTCGTTCCGCACTCCAAGCGGATCAGCTCGCACCGAGGCTCGAAGCCACCAGCGCTTCGAAGCGCGCATGATCCACCTCGAGCACGATGCGCGCATTCGCAGAATGCCCCAGCCGCCGATCCCAGTCGACCACGGTCGCGCCGCGCGTGTGCGTGCCGGTGAGTTCGATCGCGACGTGGCGGTCTTCTGCGCGCGTGACGATGTCCGGCTGCAGCGCCACTGCCATCGCCAGCGCATCGGCAACGAGCAATTGCGGGCGGCCGCGTTCGCGTGTCCAGGCGCGCGTTTTGCGCGAGATCGCATCGAAGAAGCGCGCGCGCGCATCGTCGGCGCGGAGCCAGTGCTCGATGGCGGCGAATTCGATGCCATGGCGCATCGTCGCTTCCCAGTCCACAAGTGTAAAATGCGGCCATGTGGAAAACACCACATGCGCCGCTTCCGGATCGAAGCCGATGTTGAACTCGGCCGGCACCAGATGCGTGTTGCCGCGCCCGGTCACCGCGCCACCCATGATCACGAGCTGCGCCACGCGCTGCGGCAGTGTCGGATCGAGCTTCAGTGCGAGCGCGACGTTGGTCAGCGGCGCCATCGCGACCAGCACCAGCTTGCCGGCATGCGCGTGCGACAGGCGCAGGATCGCGAGCGCGGCGTGTTCGGCTTCGGCACGGCGCGTGCTCGGCGCATAACCGATGTCCCCGAAACCATCGGCGCCGTGCACGAACGCGGCATCGGCCGCCGGCAGCACCAGCGGCGCGTCGCAGCCGGCGAACACCGGCGTGTCGGCGCCGATCGTCTCGACGAGTTTCAGCGCGTTGCCGACCGTGTGCGCCAGGCCGACGTTGCCGGCGGCGATGCTCAGCGCGCGCACGTGCGCGTGGCGATGCGCCATCAGAATGGCGAGCGCGTCGTCAACGCCCGGGTCGGTATCGATCAGCAGTTCAGGCTTTTCCATCCAATGAGATCCCATGATGTTCGGCTTTGAGGTCCGCCATTGTCTGCACACGCGCGCGCTTGAGCGCAAGCGCGCGACGCTCGATCGCATGCCACGACAGCACCGCCAGCAGCAGCGCGACGAGCAGTGCCTCGAGCGTGAGTTGCCCCGCGCCGATCTGCGGATCGAGCTGCACCAGCGCCTGTTGCACCGGGAAGCCGTACAGGAACAACCCGTACGAATAGTCGCCGGGCAGGCGCAACGGAATCGGCGGCACGCGGTAGGCAAACCAGAACGTGAAATAGCTGATGCACGCAATGGTCAAGCCATAGGCCAGCGCGGTGTCGCGCAGCAGCCAGCTCAATGCGACGATCGCGACCAGCAGGCGAGTGGAAACCGGAAACCACCGCGCCGCACAGGCGGCCGCCGCAGTGAACGCAAACACGGTGGTCAGCGCGCGCTTGCCTTCGGCATCGGGTGCCAGCTGCGGCCAGGCGACCAGCACCGCGATCACCGCCAACAGCAACAGCGCCGCGGCGAGCATGCGCATGCGGAAGAATCCGCACAGCGCCAGCACGGCAAGGTAGAGGTACAGGCGCGCCTCGAGCGCCAGCGACCACAGCGAACCGTTCGCCACGCCGGCGTAGTGACTGGCGTCGTACGCTCCCGGCAAGGTGTAGTGCAGGCCGGTCAGTCCGAGGTTGTGGAACAGATAGCTCCAGGTGATCGAGGACGCGAAGAATTCGCGCAGTGTCAGAGTCGTGAAGCAAAACCCGGTAGCCAGTACCGTCAGCAGCAGGCACACCACATAGGCCGGATAGATACGCAACACGCGTGCCGCGACGAAGCGCAGCACGTGCGGCTGGCGCAGATAGCTGTTCGTGACCAGGAACCCACTGATCGCGAAGAACAGCAGCACCGCGATCTTGCCGCCATAGAATCCGGGCAACACGCCGGCGATCAGGTCCGCCTCGCCACGCGCCGCCGGCACCGGCGCGAGCGCGTAGCTGTGCGAATAAATCAGCAGTGCCGCCGCGATATGTCGCAACAGCAGGTAGTTGTCCTGACGTTCGCGCTGCAGCCCGTCGGCCAGCCACAGTGGACGTTGCAGCGCTGCCGCCCAAAGCCGGCGCAATGTATACTTCTCCACAATGCCGCCGTGCGCCGCAGCGGACGTCGGGTCGGTCGAGGGCGCTGGCACGTGCTGCATCAGGCCCCCGCGTAGCGCGCCGCGGCGCCGATCCAACGCCCGACCAGGGCGTCGACACGCTCGGCATGATCGCGCAGCAGCAGCGCGCCGGCACGCTGCACCGCCGGCAACAGGTGCGCGTCGCGCGCCAGGTCGGCGATGCGCAAGGCGAGCTGGCCGGTCTGACGCGTGCCGAGCACTTCGCCGGGCCCGCGCAATTCGAGATCCTTCTCGGCGATGCGGAAGCCGTCGTTGGTCTCGCGCAGCACGTCCAGACGGTGCCGCGCCATCGCCGACAGCGGCTGCGCGTACAACAACACGCAGCTGGACTCGATGCGACCGCGGCCGACGCGGCCGCGCAGCTGATGCAGCTGCGCGAGGCCCAGGCGCTCGGCGTTCTCGACCACCATCAGGCTCGCGTTCGGCACGTCGACGCCGACTTCGATCACCGTGGTCGCGACCAGCAGAGCGATCTGGCCGTGTGCGAACGCATCCATCACGGCCTGCTTCTCGGCCGCCTTCAAGCGGCCGTGCACCAGGCCGATGCGCAGCTCGGGCAACGCCGCGACGAGTTCCGCGTGCACGCCTTCGGCAGCCTGCGCGCGCAGCTGCTCGGACTCCTCGATCAGCGTGCACACCCAGTATGCCTGGCGCCCGCTCGCGCAGGCGGCGCGAATGCGCTCGATCACGTCCTTGCGCTTGGCCTGCGCGATCGCCACGGTCGTCACCGGTGTGCGGCCCGGTGGCAGTTCGTCGATCACGCTGACGTCGAGATCCGCGTAGGCGGTCATTGCAAGCGTGCGCGGGATCGGAGTCGCGGTAAGCACGAGTTGGTGCGGGATGATGTCTTGCGCGCGCGGTTGCAAGCTTGGCTGCAAGCGATCCTTGGCGGGCTGCCGCTCGGCATCCGTGTCGCGCGCGCGCGCCAGCGGCTCCGAAGAAACTCGCTGCGGCGCTCGACCCTTGTCGCGCAACGCCAAGCGCTGGTGCACGCCGAAGCGATGCTGCTCGTCGATGATCACCAGCCCGAGCTGCGCGAACGCCACGCCTTCCTGCATCAGCGCATGCGTACCGATCACGATCGCGGCGCCGTCGGCGATGCGCGCCAGCGCAGTGGCACGCGCGCGTCCCTTGAGCTTGCCGGCCAGCCACACGACTTCGACGCCGAGCGGCGTCATCCAGCGCAGGCAGTTGCGGAAGTGCTGTTCAGCCAGCAGCTCGGTCGGCGCCATCAGCGCGGTCTGCATGCCCGCCTCGGTGACCGCCAGCGCCGCCAGCGCCGCGACCACGGTCTTGCCCGAGCCGACATCGCCCTGTACCAGGCGCAGCATCGGCGCGTCGCCGCCGAGGTCCTTGATCACATCGGCGGCCACGCGCGTCTGCGCGCGCGTCGGCGCGAACGGCAACGCGGCCAGGAAGCGCCGGCGCAGTTCGCCGTCACTGCGCAATGCCGGCGCGGCGTGCGCGCGTACCTGTTCGCGCAGGCGCTTCAGGCTCAGGTGCTGCGCCAGCAGTTCCTCGAACGCGAGGCGCTGCTGCGCCGGATGCGCGCCGGCGGCGAGCTGCGCGAGGTCGGCCTCCGGCGGCGGCCGGTGCACGTAGCGCAACGCTTCGCGCAGCGACGTCAATTTGTGTACTTTGCGCACTTGCACGGGAAGCAGCTCGAGCGCCTCCTCTTCCGGCAGCTGCGCCAGCGCACGCTCGATCAGTCCCGCCAGCCGCGTCTGGCCGAGCCCTTCGGTGACCGGATACACCGGCGTGAGCAGTTCCTCCACCGCCACCGGCGCGTCGCCGGCCAGGCGCCGGTACTGCGGGTGCACCATCTCCAGTCCCTGGTTGCCGTGGCGCACTTCGCCGAAGCAGCGCAGGCGCGCGCCGATCGCGAGCTGGTTGACCTGCGCCGCGTTGAAATGGAAGAAGCGCAGCAGCAGCGTGGCTTGCGATTCGTCGCCGATCGCGATGCGCAACTGCGGGCGGTAACGAAAGCCTTTCTCGATCGCCTCGACGCGCCCTTCGACCTGCGCCGTGTCGCCGGCGCGCAAGTCGCGGATCGGCGTCAGGCGCGTGCGGTCTTCATAGCGCAGCGGCAGATGGAACCACAGGTCCTGCAGCGTGTGCAGGCCCAGGCGCGCCAGGCTCGCCGCCAGCGCCGGTCCGACGCCGGGCAGACTGCCGACCGGCGCCTGGCCTGGCCCGTTGCCTGCGCTCATGCGCGCCGCGTCGATCCACGCACTGCAAACAGCGCTCAGTCGAGCACCAGCACCGCGTCGATCTCGACCTGCGCGCCGCGCGGCAGCGCGGCCACGCCGATGGTCGAGCGCGCCGGATACGGTTCGCTGCAGTATTCGGCCATCACCGCGTTGACGGCGGCGAAGTTGCCGAGGTCGGTGAGATAGATTCCGACGCGCACCAGTTGCGCGAGTGAACCGCCGGCGGCGGCGCACACGGCTTTCAGGTTCTCGAACACGCGCCGCGTCTGCGCCGTGATGTCGCCGCCGACCAGCTCGCCGCTAGCGGGATCGAGCGGGATCTGTCCGGAGAAATACACGGTATTGCCGCTGCGCACGGCTTGCGAATACGGGCCGATGGCTTTCGGCGCGTTGCTGGTCGATACGATCTGGCGTGACATGCTCAAAACCTCTGCGGGCAAGTTGCGGAGCATAGAAGTTTCGTCATTGCCGCGAAAGCGGGAATCCAGTTTGATCTCGCTTCATTCGCCCGCCATTCTCGGCGACTGCAAGTGCAGCCAGCGAACGACGGCGCCGCAGAGGGCGAACGCGAAGGCAGAACGGGCCCGAACCGCTTTCCGGATCGAAGCCGCTGCATCCGGGCTTTCGCCGCGATGACGAACAAGAAATGGTGAGCGATGCCGCTTCGTCCGTCGTTCTCCGTTCCCGCTCTAGCTCCTCACGGATAGCGATACACGCCGTGCACCACGCTCGCACGCCGCACGCGCCGCATCACGTCGGCCAGGTGCTTGCGGTTGCGCACCGAGATCGTGAACAGCAGTGCGGACGTCTGCAGGTCGCGCTCCTGGTATTCGACGTTTTCGATGTTCGAGCTCGACTCGGCGATCGCGGCGGCGACCGTGGCGAGCACGCCGGGTTTGTTGTCGACCACGATGCGCAGGCGCACGCGGTAGTCGCCGGTGACTTCGCGGTCCCAGCCGATCGCGACCAGGCGCTCGGGCGTCTTGCGGTACTCCGCCATGTTCGGGCAGTCGAGCCGGTGCACGACGATGCCCTTGCCGCTCGACAGGAAGCCGACGATCTCGTCGCCCGGCACCGGATTGCAGCAGTTGCCGTAGCTCAGCACGCCGCGCTCGGCGCCGCTGATCAGGATTTTCTCCGCCGCGCGCTGGATCGTGTGCGCGTCGCGCGTATCGCCGCGGACCAGCGCGAGGTGCTCGGCGACCTGGTCCGGCATGCGGTTGCCGAGCGCAATGTCGGCAAGCAGTTCCTCCAGGCGCTTGTACTTGGCTTCGGCCAGATAGCGATCGAGCGCCGGGCCGGGAATCGAATCCAGCGTCGCGCCGCGCGCTTCCAATGCGCGGTCGAGCATGCGGTGGCCGAACTCCACGGCGTCTTCATGCTGCAGACGCTTCAGATAGTGCCGGATCGCCGTGCGCGCTTTGGCCGATACGGTCCACTCCAGCCATTGCGGGCTCGGGCTCGCCGACGGCGCCGTGATCACCTCGACCGTCTCGCCGGAATTCAGGCGCTGGCGCAGCGGCACCAGTTTGCGGTCGACGCGCGCTGCGACCGCGTGCGTGCCGACGTCGGTGTGCACGGCGAACGCGAAATCGAGCGCCGTGGCATTGCGCGGCAGCGCCAATATGTGGCCCTTCGGCGTGAACAGGTACACGTCGTCGGGGAACAAATCCACTTTTACATTTTCCAGGAACTCGAGCGAGGACGACTCGCGCGTCTGCGCCTCGACCAGGCCGGCAACCCATTCGCGCGCGCGCGACTCGGCCGCGCTGGCCGGTTGCTCGGCGGTCTTGTAGGCCCAGTGCGCGGCGACACCGCGCTCGGCCACCTGGTCCATGTCCTCGGTGCGGATCTGGATCTCGATCGGCGCGCCGAACGGCCCGAACAGCACCGTGTGCAGCGACTGATAGCCGTTTGCCTTCGGGATCGCGATGAAGTCGCGGAAGCGTGCGTCGAGCGGCTTGTACAGCGAGTGGATCGCGCCCAGCGCGTGGTAGCACTCCATGGTCTGGCGCGTCACGACGCGGAAGCCGTACACGTCCATCACCTGGGTGAAGCTCTTGTGCTCGGCGCGCATCTTGGCGTAGATACTGTACGGCGACTTGATCCGGCTGACCACGCGGCTGGCGATGTTCTCTTGCGTCAGCCGCGCCGACAACGCGGTTTCGATCTTGTGCATCGCCTCGCGCCGGTTGCCGAGCACGCTCTTGATGCGGTCGGCGATCACGCGGTGGCGCATCGGGTGCAGTGTCTTGAAACCGAGTTCCTGCAGCTCGGACTTGAACTTGTTCATGCCCAGGCGCTGCGCGATCGGCGCGTAGATTTCCAGCGTCTCGCGCGCGATGCGCGTGCGCGACTCCGGCGCCATTGCCGCGAGTGTGCGCATGTTGTGCAGGCGGTCGGCGAGCTTGATCAGGATCACGCGCAGATCGCGCGCCATCGCCAGCAGCATCTTGCGGAAGCTTTCCGCGGCGGCCTCCTGGCGGCTGCCGAACTTGACCTTGTCCAGCTTGGTGACGCCGTCGACCAGATCGGTGACCACGGCGCCAAATTCGGATTCGAGTTCGGCGCGCGATAGCGGCGTGTCTTCGAGCGTGTCGTGCAGGATCGCGGCGATGATCGTTTCGGCATCCATGCCGAGATCGGCCAGGATGCGCGCGACCGCGACCGGGTGGGTGATGTAGGGTTCGCCGGTCTTGCGCGTCTGCCCGGCGTGGGCATGCGCGCCGATCAGGTAGGCGCGGCGCACGCGCTCGACCTGCTCCGGCGGCAGATAGGTGTGCAGGCGATCTTCCAGCGCTTGCACGTCGTGAGGAATCTTTTCCATCACCGCCGTGCTCACGGGCTCACCTCGCGCGGGCCGTCAGGCCGCCCGCAGGCAACCGGTCAGCGCGATTGCGCGTGCGCGCAAACTTCGCTGACCGTCGCCGGGCATATCAGAGGTCGTCGCCGCCCTTGGACAGGTCGTCGTCGACTTCGGCCGCGGCCCACTCCAGCGCCTCGCGCTCGGCCTTCTCGCGTTCCTGCTTCTCGATCTCGGCGATCAGTTCCGGATTGACCTTGCGGCCGGCGATCTCGCGCAGCGCGAGCACGGTCGGCTTGTCGTTGCTGCTGTCGACCAGCGGGTCGGCGCCCTTGGCCAGCTGGCGCGCGCGGCGCGTCGCCATCAGCACCAGCTCGAAGCGGTTGTCGACGACCTCGAGGCAGTCTTCCACGGTAATGCGTGCCATAAAATTCCTCAAAAACAAAAGTAAGTCATAAACTTATACGAGTGTCATTGTACCTGCTCGTTATTGTGCAGCGCAAACATCGCGCTGAACTGTCGCTGTCCGCGCCCGGTTGAGGCAGTGCAACGCCGCCCCCAGATCGCTTAGTCTAGGCACCGGACCGTTCCGCCGCAGTGCGGCACGTTCCAGATCCAGCGAGACCACAACAAGAAAGACAATCATGATGCCGCACCTGCTCGCGGGCCGCCTGCCGGCCCTGATCGCCGTTTTCGTGCTGCTTGCCGGCTGCGCGACCCCCCTGCCGCGCACGGACGATCCGCACGAAGCGTTCAACCGCAAGATGTACGCGTTCAACCAGTTCGCCGACCGCGTCGCGATCCGGCCGGTTGCAGTGGGCTACCGCAAGGTGACCAACGAAACCACACGGCGCCTGATCAGCAACTTCTTCGCCAACATCGAGTCGCCGATCACGATCGCCAACGACATCCTGCAGGCGAACCCGAAGGAAGCGTTCAAGGCGACCAGCCGGCTGGTGATCAACTCGACCGTCGGCGTGCTCGGTTTCTTCGACCCGGCCAGCGAGATGAACATCACCGCGAGCGAAACCGATTTCGGCGTGACGCTGGCGAAATGGGGCGTGCCGGAAGGTCCGTATCTGGTGCTGCCGCTGCTCGGTCCGACCGACGCGCGCGACGCCTCGGCGTTTCCGGTCGACCGCTTCCTGTTCGATCCGTTGTCATGGTACGCGCAGAGCCACAGCTTCAATTTCCACGCCGAATACCTGCCGACCGTCGCGCACCTGGTCACGATCCGCTCCAGCGCGATCGATGCCGAGAGCCTGCTCGAAGGCGTGTACGACCCGTACGTGTTCTACCGCGACGCGTTCCGCCAGCGCCGCATGTACAAGATCTACCGCGGCGAGCCGCCGATGGAAGTGATCCAGGCGCTGCAGGGCGTCGGCGACGTGGAAGACGCCGACAAGCTGCTCGAGGAGCAGGAACAGGTCGAGAAGCAGCGCAAGGACGGCGCCACGCCCGAGAAGCATTGAGCACCAGCGCGTGAACCCACGCTCTGGGCCGGACGCTCAACCAAGACCGAGCAATCCGTCGACGTCACACAGCTTTGCGAGGTTGCGCAGGCCTTCCGGCGCCTGCAGATAGCGCAGCTCGCCGCCGCGTGCACGCGTACGCGCGGCCCACGCGATCAGCACCGCCAGCGTCGCGCTGTCGGCGTTCTTCAGCGCGGACAGGTCGATCGCCAGCGGCGTGCCGGCGCGCGGCACCTGCGGCATGTGTGCCAGCGCGCGCGCCGCGTTCGTGAACGTGATCGCGCCCGACACGCGCAGCGTGCCGAGCGTGTCGGATTCGACGCTGAAATACGGCGCCTGGCTCATCGCGAAACGCGCCTCACTGCTTGGCGCCCTTCTCCATCGTTTCCAGCGCCTTGGCGCCTTGCGTCTCGAGCCGCGTGGTCAGGGCATCGAGGCTCGACTTGGCGATTTCCGCCGCGACTTGGTTGCGGTAGTTGGTGACGTAGGAGATGCCTTCGATGATCACGTCATAGGCCTTCCAATCGCCGTCCTTGGTCTTGCGGAAGGCGTAGTCGACCGGCACCAGCTTGCCGTCGTCGAGCACGACTTGCGTGCGCACCAGCGTGCGCTTGTCGTTGAGCTCGCCCTGGAACGGCAGCACCTTGACGCGGCCTTCGGTGTACTTGAGCAGGCCCTCGGCGTAGCGGTGAGTGATCGAGTTGTACATCGCGTGGGCAAAGCGCGCGCGCTGTTCCGGCGTGGCGCTGCGCGCGTTCTGGCCAAGCACCAGGATCGAGGCGTAGTCGATGTCGAAGTGCGGCAGCACGATGCCGTCGATCGCCTTGAGCAGCGCCTCGCGGTCCTTCGACAGTTCGGCGCGGCGCGTCTCCATGGTCTTGCCCAGGTCATCGACGATGCCCTGCACGACCTGGTTCGGAGCCGCCGGCTCGGCCTGCACGGCGCTCGCGCCGAGGCAAAGTACAAAAAGCAAGAAATATACGAATCGCAGTGCGCTCGGTTTCATTTCGCCTTCTCCTGTTTGCTGTCCGCGGGCTTCTCCGCCGCGGCGTCCTTCGGCTTGTCGGCCGGCTTGTCGCCTTGTCCGACCAGATATTTGCCGATCAGTTCCTCCAGCTGCATCGAGCTTTGCGTCAGCACGATCTCGTCGCCGTCCTTGAACATGTCGGTCGAACCGCCCGGCTGCAACGCAACGTACTGGTCGCCCAGTAAACCGCTGGTGAACACCGCCGCAGCGGAATCGTCCGGGATCTGCGCGAAGCGCTTGTCCACCGCCAGCGTGACCAGTGCGTCGAGCTTGTCCGGCTCGAGCTTGATCTCCGCGACGCTGCCGACACGCACGCCGGCGACCTTGACCGGCGCGCGCAGCTTGAGCTGGCCGATGTTGGTGAAGCGCGCCTTGAGCTTGTAGCTGGCGCCTTCGCGATAGTTCGCCAGGCTCGTGGTCTGCGTCGCGAGATAGCCGAGCGCAAGGAAGCCGAGCACGATGAACAAGCCGGTGCCGATCTGGAAGGATTGTCGCTGTGCCATCTCAAAAAACCCTCTTCTTGCAGACTTCCTTCTCCGACCGGGAGAAGGTGGCGCGAAGCGCCGGATGAGGGCCGGGACGCGTACCGACGTCGATACAAGGCCCATTCTCACCCTGCCCCTCTCCGCGAGGAAAGGGGTTCAAGCTCACATCAAAAACGCCGTCATGACGAAATCCAGCGCCAGCGTCACGATCGACGAGAACACCACCGTGCGCGTGGTCGCGTAGGCGACGCCCTCGCTGGTCGGCGGTGTGGTGTAGCCCTGGAACGTGGCGATCAGCGTGACCACGCCGCCAAACGCGAGGCTCTTCCAGACGCCGTTGACCACGTCGGTCCAGACATCCACGCTCGCGGTCATGTTCGACCAGAACGTGCCGTTGTCCAGGCCCAGCCAGCTCACGCACACCATGTGCGCGCCGAGGATCGCCATCGCGTTGAAGGTGCAAGCCAAGAGCGGCATCGCGATGAGTCCTGCGAGGAAGCGCGGCGCCACCACGTAGGCGATCGGATCCACCGCCATCATTTCCATCGCGTCGAGCTGGTCGGTGGCGCGCATCAGGCCGATTTCGGCAGTGATCGAGGTGCCGGCGCGTCCGGCGAACAGCAGCGCGGTGACCACCGGCCCCAGTTCGCGGTACAGCGCGAACGCGACCACGGTGCCGCTCATCGCCGCGCTGCCGAAGCGCGACAGCACGTCGTACAGCTGCAGTCCGAGCACCGCGCCGACGAACAGACCGCAGGTCATGATGATGACCAGGCTCATCGCGCCGACGAAAAACACCTGGCGCACCGTCTCGCGAAAATAGCGCAGGCTGCGCGGCACTGCGCGCAGGATCTGCAGCAGGAACAGGCCGCAGGCCCCGATCTGCGCCAGACCGCCCGTGAACGGCGACAACGGCACGCGCAACGCGTTCATCGCGCCGCTCCGCGCAAGCCGAGCTGCGTCGCGTAGTCCGGCGCCGGATACTGGAACGGCACCGGGCCGTCCGCCTCGCCGGCGAAGAACTGCTTGGTCCAGGCCGATTCGCCGCGCGACAACTCTTGCGGCGCGCCGTGCGCGGCAATCTTGCCGGCGGCAATCAGGTAGATGCTGTCGGCGACTTGCGCGACCGCGGCCAGTTCGTGCGCCACCAGGATGCTGGTGATGCCGAGCGTCTGGTTCAGCGTGCGGATTAGTTTCAGGATCTGGTTGAGCGCGATCGGATCCAGGCCGACGAACGGTTCGTCGTAGATGATCAGCATTGGATCGCGCACGATTGCCCGCGCCAATGCCACGCGCCGCATCATGCCGCCGGACAATTCGGCCGGCATCAGCTCGGCGGCGCCGCGCAGCCCGACCGCCTGCAGCTTGGTCAGCACGATGTTGCGCACCAGTTCTTCCGGCAGCTTCAAGTGCTGGCGCAGCGGAAACGCCACGTTCTCGAACACGGAGAAATCGGTGAGCAACGCGGAATTCTGGAACAGGTAGCCGATTCTTTCGCGCAGCGCGAACAGCTGCTCGCGATTCAGGCGCCACACGTCCTGCCCGTCGACCGTGATCGTGCCCGCATCCGGCGCGAGTTGCCCGGTGACGTGGCGCATCAGCGTGGTCTTGCCGGTGCCGCTCGGACCCATGATTGCGGTGATGCGGCCGCGCGGGATCGCCAGGTCGACGCCGTCGAAGATCGTCTTGCCGCCGAGCACGGTGCGCAGGCCGCTGATCGTGATCAAGGCATCGTCGCGATTCGGCGCGCTGCTGGGCATAGGCGGGGCTGATCTTGCGAAGGAGCGCTACCTTACCGCATGCGCGGCGCCGTGCGAAGGAGCGCGCGGCGCCGCGGTTAAGCGCAGCGTCAGCGTCACGGCGCAGGCGCCAGCAGCTGCGCCAGCAGCGTCCCGTGCGTGTCGTTCGGCGCGCGGCGACCCTGGCGGTGCGCGGCGACGATGCCGCGCAGTTCGGCCAGTGCGCTGGCGAAATCGTCGTTCACCACCACGTAGTCGAATTCCTGCGCATGCGCCATGTCGCGCTGCGAATCGGCCAGGCGGCGCTGGATCGTCTCCTCGCTGTCGGACGCGCGCGAACGCAGCCGTCGCTCCAGCTCCGCACGCGACGGCGGCAGGATGAAGATGCTGACCGTACCGGGCAGCTGCGCACGCACCTGGCGCGCACCCTGCCAGTCGATCTCGAGCAGCACGTCGCGGCCTTGCGCGAGCGTCTGCTCGACCACCGTTCGCGAAGTGCCCTTCAGATCGCCGTGCACGACGGCGTGCTCGAAGAATTCGCCGCGCGCGATCATGGCTTCGAACTCGGCGCGCGAGACGAAATGGTAGTGCACGCCGTCGCGCTCGTTCGGTCGCGGCGCGCGCGAGGTGTACGACACCGACAGCAGCATGCCCGGCTCGCTCTCGAGCAAGGCGCGGGTCAGGCTGGTCTTGCCCGCGCCGGACGGCGCGGCAACGATGAACAGGATTCCGGACATGGCGCTATTCGATGTTCTGTACCTGCTCGCGCATCTGCTCGATCAGCACCTTGAGCTCCACCGCGGCGGTGGTGGTGCGCTGATCGACCGACTTGGAGCCGAGCGTGTTGGCCTCGCGGTTGAACTCCTGCATCAGGAAATCCAGGCGCCGCCCGACCGCATCGGGCAGCGCGAGGATGCGGCGCGCCTCGGCGATGTGCGCGCTCAGGCGGTCCAGTTCCTCGTCCACGTCGATGCGCGACAGCTGCAGCACGAGTTCCTGTTCGAGCCGGCCCGGCTCCGGCGGAGTTGCGCCCGCCGGCTGGCGGATTTCGGCCAGGCGCGTTTCCAGACGCGTGCGCAGCGCAGCACGGATGTCCGGCAGCCAGCCGCGCACGTCCGCGACGATGCGCGCGATACCTTCGAGCCGCTCGCGCAGGAACACGCCGAGGCGTTCGCCTTCGCGGCTGCGCGTGGCGAGCATGTCGTCGAGCGCGCCGTCGAGCAGGGCGAGCGCGGCTTCGCGCAATCCTTCCTGATCGATTTCCTCGCGCAGCAGCACGCCGGGCCATTCGAGCAGGCGCGTGAAATCCACGACCAGCTTCGGGAAGCGTTCGCCGAATACCGCGGCGGTGCGCTCCAGACGATCGAGCAGCGCTTCGTTGAGGCGGATCTCCGCCGCGGCCGCATCACTCGGACGATAGCGCAGGTTGACGTCGACCTTGCCGCGCGTGAGTCTCGAAGCGACGCGTTCGCGCAGCGCCGGTTCCAGCGCGCGCAACTCCTCGGGCAGGCGCGGATTGAGTTCCAGATAGCGGTGGTTGACCGAGCGCAACTCGAAGGCAAGCGCGCCCCAGGGCGTTTCGGTTTCCGCGCTGGCGAACGCGGTCATGCTGCGAATCATGTCGTACTCGAGAGGGCTGCGGAGCGCAATGGTAAACTCGACCCGCTTACTTTTGGAAAAATTCTACTCATGAGCGTCTTTTCGCGCCCGTCCGGCCGCGCGCCCGAGCAACTGCGCAATGTCACGATCGAACGCCACTACACGCGCCACGCCGAAGGTTCGGTGCTGATCAGCAGCGGCGACACGCGCGTGCTGTGCACCGCCAGCGTCGAGGAAAAGGTGCCGCCGTTCCTGCGCGGCAAGGGCGAAGGCTGGATCACGGCCGAGTACGGCATGCTGCCGCGCGCGACCGGCGAGCGCACGCAGCGCGAGGCGGCGCGCGGACACCAGGGCGGCCGCACGCTGGAAATCCAGCGCCTGATCGGGCGCAGCTTGCGCGCCTGCGTCGACCGCGTCGCGCTCGGCGAGCGCACCATTACGCTCGACTGCGACGTGCTGCAAGCCGACGGCGGCACGCGCACGGCGGCGATCACCGGCGCCTACGTCGCCCTGGTCGATGCGATCGGCTGGATCCGCCAGCGCCATGCGCTCAAGCGCGAGCCGGTGCTCGGCGCGGTCGCGGCGGTTTCGGTCGGCGTGTATCGCGGCACGCCGGTGCTCGACCTGGACTATGCCGAGGATTCCGCCTGCGACACCGACATGAACGTGGTGATGAACGATGGCGGCGGCTTCATCGAACTGCAGGGCACGGCGGAAGGCCACGCGTTTCGGCGCGACGAACTCGATGCGCTGCTGGCGCTGGCGCACAAGGGCATCGGCGAACTGATGGCGCTGCAGCGCGCGGCGCTCGGCTGAAATGACCGGCAAGCCGGGCAAATGAGCACGCGCCGCATCGTCCTGGCCAGCAGCAACGCGGGCAAGCTCAAGGAAATGCGCGAGATCCTCGCCGGCAGCGGCATCGAACTCGTGGCGCAGGGCGAGCTCGGCATCGCCGACGCGGACGAGACGGCGAGTACCTTTGTGGAAAATGCGCTATTGAAGGCACGCCACGCGGCGCAGATGTCCGGCTTGCCGGCGCTCGGCGACGATTCCGGCCTGTGCGTCGACGCGCTCGGCGGCGCGCCCGGCCTGTATTCGGCGCGCTACGCCGGCGTGCACGGCAACGCCGCGGCGAACATCGCCAAGCTGCTCGATGCATTGCGCGACGTACCGGACGCGCAGCGTGGTGCGCACTTCCATTGCACGATCGTGCTGCTCGCGCACCCGACCGATCCCGCGCCCGTGATCGCGGAAGGACGCTGGCACGGCCGCATCCTGCATGCGCCGCGCGGCAACGGCGGCTTTGGCTACGACCCGGTGTTCTTCGATCCGACGCTGAACATCGGCGCCGCCGAACTCGATGCCGCCGTGAAGAACCGCGTCAGCCATCGCGGCCAGGCGCTGCAGAACTTGCACGCGCTTCTGGGAGAGGGGGAACAGCGCGCTGCGTCGAAAGAGTCCAGCGACCGACACGCGCGCTCATGATGCAACCCGCCCTGCCCCCGCTGTCGCTGTACGTCCATATCCCGTGGTGCGTGCGCAAGTGCCCGTACTGCGACTTCAACTCGCACAACGCGCCGCAAACGCTGCCGCAGCGCGAATATGTCGAGGCGCTGTTGCACGATCTGGATCGGGACCTGCCGCTGGCGCACGGCCGCGTACTGCAAAGTATATTTTTCGGCGGCGGCACGCCGAGCCTGTTCGATGCCGGCAGCATCGCGCGGATCCTCGATGGCGTGCAGACGCGGCTCGCGTTTGCGCCGGGCATCGAGATCACGCTGGAGACCAATCCGGGCACGGTCGAGCACGCGCCGTTCGCCGACTACCGCCGCGCCGGCGTGAATCGGATCAGCTTCGGCGTGCAGAGCTTCGACGACGCGGCGCTCAAGCGCATCGGTCGCATCCACAGCGCCAGCGAGGCCGACCGCGCCGTGAAGCAGGCGCAAGATGCCGGCATCGAGAACCTCAACATCGATCTGATGTACGCGCTGCCGGAGCAGACCGTAGCGGGCGCACTCGCCGATGTGGAAAAAGGGATTTTGCTGCAAACGCCGCATTTGTCGCACTACCAGCTGACCCTGGAGCCGAACACGACGTTCGCGGCAAACCCGCCTGCCTTGCCCGACGACGACGCGGCGTGGGACATGCAGGAGGCGTGTCAGGCGCGACTGACGCAGGCCGGACTGGCGCAGTACGAGGTGTCGGCATACGCGCGCGCCGGCGCCGAGTGCGCGCACAACCTCAACTACTGGCGCTTTGGCGACTATCTCGGCATCGGTGCCGGCGCGCATGCCAAACTGACCACGGCGGACGGCGCCGTGCATCGGCTCTGGAAGCTGCGCGCGCCGCGCGGCTATCTCGAGCATGCCGGCACGGCGCGCGGCGTCGGCGGCGATGACCTCGTCGCGCGCGAGCAGTTGCCGTTCGAGTTCATGCTCAATGCGCTGCGCCTGAACGAGGGATTCAAGATGGCCGATTTCTGCGCGCGCACCGGGCTGAGCGAGAGCGACATAGACGCAGCGCTGCGCGAAGCGCAACAGCGTGGCTGGCTGGCACGCGACGAACACGGCGTGCGTGCGACCGAGCTCGGACAGCGCTTCCTCAACGACGTGATCGGGTTGTTCCTGCCGGACAAGCCGCGCGCCGCGCCGGCGCATGGGGGCCCGCCGCATGCTTGAAACCATCACCGTGCACTGCCCCTACTGCGGCGAGGGTTTCGAGACCGCAGTCGACCTGAGCGCCGGGTCGCAGCGCTACGTCGAAGACTGTGCCGTTTGCTGCAAGCCGATCGAGGTGACGGTCAAGGTTTCCGACGACGGCGAGCTGCTGGACGTCTTTACCGCCACGGACCGCGACTGAAGCTTGGTCCCGGCATTCCCTCGCGGATAAGCGGCGCGTTGCGCCGTTGGTTGCCCTCCATGGCACCTGGATCCCGGCATTCCCGGGATGACGCGGCGCGTTGCGCCGTTGGTTGCCCTCCATGGCAACTGGATCCCGGCAGTCCCTGCCGGGATGACGCGGCGCGTTGCGCCGCGTCACTTGCGCGGGAGGGAGTGGGGGCCTAGACTGCGCGCCGCTTCAGGTGCCTGCTGCAACGCAGGTGAAACGGGAAGCCGGTGGGAGCGTCTCGACGCTCGATTCCGGAGCTGCCCCCGCAACGGTAAGCAAGTCCGCTTCGATCACGCGCCACTGTGCCCAAGCATGGGAAGGCGATCGAGGTCGCATCGCATCGATGCGCTTGCAAGCCCGGAGACCGGCCTGCGGCAAGACCAGGGCGTTGCGGCGGGCAACGGAACGGCTGCCGCAGTCTTCGTTCCCTTGCCGCAACGTTCTTTCGCTTTCCGCGCGCACCTGCCATCAATCGCGGGTGAGCGGAGTATACAATGCTGCAGAAGTCCTTTTTATCCTTTTCCATCCTGCTGGCGCTTAGCCATGGCGCCGGGGCGGCGCCAGCCGAGACCCAGCCGACGATCGAGGTGACCGCGTCGCGCGTCGCCGAGACGGCCGACGCGAGCCTGGCCGACGTCAGCGTCATCACGCGCGCCGACATCGACGCGAGCGTCGCGCCGGACTTGCTCGAACTACTGCGCCTGCAAGCGGGCGTCGATGTCGTGCGCAGCGGCGGCGCGGGCGAACAGACCAGCGTGTTTCTGCGCGGCACGAATTCCAATCACGTGCTGGTGCTGATCGACGGAGTGCGCGTGGCCTCCGCGAACACCGGCGCGTTCGCGTTCGAGAACCTGCCGCTGGATGCGGTCGAGCGCGTCGAGATCGTGCGCGGCCCGCGTGCCAGCTACTGGGGCTCGGACGCGCTCGGCGGCGTGATCCAGGTGTTCACGCGCCGCCTCGACGGCCCGCTCGTGGCGGCGAGCTACGGCACCTACCGCAGCGCCGACGGCAGCGCCGGTTACGGCGCGTGGTCGGACGCCGGCGGCTTCAGCGTGCAGGTCGGCGCGCGTCATGTCGGCGGCTTTTCCGCGACCAATCCCGGCATCTGCAGCGCGCCGAACGATCCGTACTGCATCTACAACCCGGACGACGACGCACTGCAGAACCACAACGGCGTGGCGCAGGCCAGCTACAAACTCGGCTCGCAGACGCTGTCGGGCAGCATCCTGCGCAGTGAAGGCACGCTCGATTTCGACCAGGGCCGTTCGCACACGCTGGACCAGGCCGCCGACCTGACCCTGGCCGGCGCGCTCGGCGCCGACTGGCAGCACCGCCTGAGCCTCGGCACGTCACGCGAGGATATCGATACGCCGGCGTTCGCCAGCGCCTACCGCTCCACGCGCGAGCAGCTGGCGTGGACGCACGATGTTGCATTGTCCACAACGCAGCATCTCGTCGCCGGCATCGACTACATGCACGAGCGCGGCATCAGCATCGATTCGTCCGGCTTCGGCGCGCCCTATGACGTGTCGCGCAACAGCGCCGGTGCATTTGCCGGCTGGCGCGTGCGCGACGCTGCGCTCGACGGCGAAGTCGCCGGCCGCTACGACCACTACGATGCGTTCGGCGGCAAATTCTCCGGCTCCGCCGCGGCAGGTTGGGCGCTGAGCGACGCGCTGCGCCTGAGCGCCAGCTACGCCACGGCATTCCGCGCGCCGAACTTGAACGAGTTGTATTCGCCGGGATACGGCGGCTACTACGCCGGCAACCCGGCGCTCGATCCGGAGCGCTCGCGCAGCGCGGAACTGGGCGTTGCCTGGCGCGTGGACGCAGCGAACCGCATCGATTTGCGCGCGTTCTGCACGCGCATCCACGATCTGATCGACTTCTCCGGCGGCACCAAGTTCGAGGCAATCAACATCGATCGCGCCGCGATCGACGGCGCCGAGCTCAGCCATCACTGGCAGGGTGGCGCGTGGACGCTCGACAGCAGCCTGACCGTGCAGGATCCGCGCAACCAGGACAACAGCAAGCAGTTGCTGCGCCGGCCGAAGCGCAAGGCTGAAGGGCTGCTCGAGCGCGCATTCGGCGAACGCCTGCGCGCCGGTGTGGAATTCGTCGCCAGCGGCAAGCGCGAGGACGTCGGCAATGTGACGCTGCCGGGCTACGGCCTGCTCAATTTGCGCGCGAGCTATGCCCTGGGAGCGACCTGGCGCGTCGGTTTGCGTCTGGAAAACGCGCTCGACCGGAACTATGAACTCGTCCACGGTTACAACACGCCCGGACGCGCAGGCTTTGTCGAAATGGCCTGGCAGCCGCGCTAAATCACGCATTTGCGTGGGGCCGCCGCCGGGCACGGTGGCGGCCGTTCCCCCGGCGCTAGCTGCCGCGTCCCTGCAGGCATAGAATCTGCAAGACCAGCCGTGTCGATTTGGGGGGAGTCGGGATGAGCCAGGCCATAGGCGGTGCGGGTCCCAGGTTCGATGCGCATGAGCCGGCGCTGCGCGCGCTGGCCAGCCGCAACGATCTGCCGGCACGCGTGCGCAACCTGCTCGAAGGCGTGCTCGCGCTGTGCTCGAGCGGCTTGGAGCGCGCCGTGGTGGCCACGCTGAACGAAGTCGAGATGCAGCTGTTCAAGCTGGCCGAACAGGGCCGCAGCAACGAACAGCAGCATCGCTGTTTCGAAACGCTGCGCGAAATCAAGCGTGGCCGCGCCGACGTGGCGCCGCGCTACATGCTTGCGATCGAGGACATGCTGTCGAGCTTCGACAAGCGCGAAGCGCCACGCACGGAACCGGCGCCGCGCTCGCGTTCCGGCGCGCCGCAGAAGCAAGAATTGTCGCTGCTCGACACGAGCGAACTGGAAGAGTCGCTCGCGTTGCAGGAATTCGCCGCCAAGACCGAGATCCGGCAGGCGCAGGTGCTGTATGCGCTCGGCCATCGCTTCGGCGTGCTGGCCGGCGCCCCGATGTTCGACAGCGACACGCTGCCGATCGGCCCGGCGCACCTGGGCAAGGCGCTGCAGAAGGCCAGCGCCTGCCTCGACGTCATCCCCGAACACCGCGTGCTGCTGTATCGCACCTTCGATCGCATCACGATGAGCGCAGTCGGTGCGTTCTACGAGGCGGTCAACACTTATCTGATCGAGCAGCGCATCCTGCGCCACTTGCGCGCGCAGGCGCCGACCATCAAGCACGCCGCTGGCCACCACGGGCAGACGCAACCAACGACGACTGCGGAAGAGCAGGCGCAGGAACAGCAGGGTGCAGGGCCACCGCAGACGCAGCAGCCCTATCCGCAGCCGCAAAGCTTCGGCGGCCAGGCGCCCGCCGCGCATGCACACGCGCGCCATCAGCACCCGCCTGCGGGCACCGGCCCACGCGCGCCCGGCGAGGTGCCGAGTTGGAGCGGTACGTCGGCGCACGCGGCGCCGGGTGACGACCGCGACTCGGAATTGTTCACCACGCTGCGTGAGTTGCTCGCCGGCCGGCGCCATGCGCTTGGCTTGGCCGAAAGCGCCGCCAGCGCGAGCAGTTACGTGCCGAGCGGCGAGGACATGCAATCGGTGCTCGGGGCACTGCAGTCGAAACCGATCTCGCCGCTGATGATGGGCGGCAAGGTGGTGCAGCGCTCGGTCGCGCACTTGAAGCAGGATGTCATGTCGCAGCTGCGCCAGCTCGCGCCGGACGGACGCGCGCCGCACCTCGCGCCCGAGGATTCCGACACGATCGATCTGGTCGGCATGCTGTTCGACTACATCACGAAAAACGTGCGCCCCGACGGCAGCACGCAATCGCTGATGACCAAGCTGCAGGTGCCGCTGCTGCGCGTGGCGCTGCGCGACAAGAGCTTCTTCACGCGCCGCGCGCATCCGGCGCGCCAGCTGCTCAATGCGATCGCCGAGACCGGCACGCACTGGCTCGACGACTCGGAAGGTCCGGCCGACCGCGACTTGGTCGACAAGATGCAGCTGATGGTCGACCGCGTCACGCAGGATTTCGACGGCGACCTCGGCCTGTTCGAAGAAATGATGGGCGGCCTGTCGCAGCACATGCACACGCTGGCGCGCAAGGCCGAAGTGACCGAGCGCCGCCACGTCGACGCCGCCAAGGGCCGCGAGAAGCTCGCCGTCGCGCGGCAGCGCGCGAGCAACGCGATCAACGCGCGCATCTCCGCGGCGCGGCCCGGCAAATTGGTGCGCACGATCCTGGAGCAGGCCTGGACCGACGTGCTCGCGCTGACGCTGCTGCGCCAGGGCGAGAACAGCGAAACCTACAAGAAGCGCCTGGCGGTGGCGGACCGTCTGCTCGCGACCGATCCGAACAACCGCAGCGGCCAGAACGCGCCGCCGCCGGAACTGCGCGAGGAAATCGAAACCGGACTGGATCAGGTCGGCTATCACAAGGACGACATCCAGGCCGTGGTCAAGCGCCTGTTCGTGCCGGAAGCCGCAGCGAACGAGGAAAACCCGAGTTCCAATACGGAACTGGCGATCAAGCTCAAGAGCAAGGTGCGACTCGGCGACGAGACCACCGAGGCGCATCCGCCGCAGCACCCGGCGCACGAGAAGTCGAAGGTCAAACCGGACAGCGAACAGGGGCGCATGCTCGAACGGCTGAAGACGCTGCCGTTCGGTACGTGGTTCGAATTCAAGACCAACCAGCAAGGCGACAAGGTGCGGCGCAAGCTGGCCTGGTTCTCCACGCTCACCGGACGCTGCCTGTTCGTCAATCAGCGCGGTGCCCGCACCGACGAGAAGACGCTCGATCAGCTCGCGCTCGACGTGGTCAACGGCCAGGCCAGCATCGTCGAGCCGGAGCAGGAGTCACTGGTCGATCGCGCCTGGAAGGCGATCGTCGCATCGCTCAAGCAACTGGTCGGCAAAGATCCGGCACCGGTGCCGGCATGAGCGCGGCCAAAACGGGGCAAGCAGCCACCATGTCAACTGAACATCGCCGCTCGCAGCGCAAGCGCGCGCACCACATGATCCACGTGACCAACGCGATCACGGGGCAGCCGATTGGCCACATCGGCAACCTGTCGATCGACGGCATGCTGCTGATCAGCAACCGCCAGTTGCCGGAAGACGCGCTGTTCCAGTTCACCTTCAGCCTGCCCAGCGGCGCCACCGCCTCGCAGCACCAGCTCGAGATCGGCGTGCACGAACAGTGGGCAGAGACCGCGAGCGTTCCCGGCCAGTACTGGTCCGGCTTCCGCATCATCGACATCGGACCGGAAGATTACAACGTGCTGTACGACTGGGTGATGAGCCCCGGCGGCCAGTTCGACTGACCGCACGCGGCGCCGCCGCGGCGTAAACGCACAAGACATCGCACGCACCAGTTGCGGCACAATACGCGCCTCACCCGCGAGGCGCCGTCATGTCCGATTTGCTGGCCAAACTCTATCCCGCGCATCTGCGCACGGTGCAGCAGCGCAGCGACGCCGCGCTCGCGCGCGCCGGCTTCGATCATCTGGTCGTCGCCGCCGGCACGCCGCGCTACCAGTTCCAGGACGACCGGCCGCAACCGTTCGCGGTCAATCCGCATTTCAAGCACTGGCTGCCGGTGACGAAGGCGCCGGGTTCCTGGCTGCTGCATACGCCCGGCAAGCGGCCCAAGCTCGTCTACCTGCAGCCGCACGACTACTGGCACGTGGTGCCGGAAGCGCCGGCCGGCTACTGGGTCGAGCACTTCGACATCGCGATCATCCGCGAGGCCGGCGAAGTTTCCGTGCACCTTCCAAAAGATCTTTCGCGCTGCGCGATCGTCGGCGAGGACATCGCCGCGGCCGGCATGGCGGTGCCGAACAATCCGCAGGCGCTGCTCGATTACCTGCACTACCATCGTTCGTTCAAGACCGAGTACGAGCTGGCGATGATGCGCGTGGCGAGCAAGCTCGGCGCGCGCGCGCACCGCGCCGCCGAAAGCGCGTTCCGTGCCGGCAAGTCCGAGTACGACATCAACACCGCGTACCTCAACGCCGTGCACGAGACCGAGAACGAGCTGCCGTACAGCAACATCATCGCGCTCAACCAGCACGGCGCGGTGCTGCATTACACCGACCTCAACCGTGCGCCGCCGACGCACTCACACTCGTTTCTGATCGATGCCGGCGCAAGCTTCCACGGCTACGCCAGCGACATCACGCGCACCTATGCCGCGCAGGATGCGGTCGAGTTCCAGCAGCTGATCGACGCGCTCGATGCCGCGCAGCGCGGCTTCGCCGACAAGGTACGCAAAGGCCAGAGCTACCCTGATCTGCACGTGCACGCGCACCACGTGCTGGCCGGCATCCTCAAGCAGCACGACTTCATCCGCATGAGCGCGGAAGCTGCGGTCGAAACAGGTGTGTCGAGCGCGTTTTTCCCGCACGGTCTGGGCCACCCGATCGGACTGCAAGTGCACGACGTGGCCGGTTTCCAGAAGGACGAAAACGGCGGCACGCTGCCCAAGCCGCCCGGGCACCCGTATCTGCGCTTCACGCGCACGCTCGAGCCGGGCATGGTCGTGACGATCGAGCCCGGTCTGTATTTCATCGACATGCTGCTGGCGGAACTGAAAGCGAAGCCCGCCGCAAAAGATATACATTGGGACAAAGTGGACAAATTCCGGCGCTTCGGCGGCATCCGCATCGAGGACGACGTGGCCTGCACCGAGGCGGCGCCGGAAAACCTCACGCGCGACGCGTTCGCCCAGGCGGCCTGACGCGCGCGCGGCGGTGGTCGCGATCGCGCGCGGCGGAGTACAATGCGCCGCCGCCATGAATGTCGCACCCGCCTCTGATCCGCAGCCGTGGCTGCGCCGCCCTGCCGGCCGGCGCTACCTGCTCGAGCTCGGGCTGATCCTGGCCACCAAATTGGCGTTGCTGATCGTGCTGTACCTCGTCTTCGTCGCACCGCAGCCGCGCGCCGACACCAGTGCCGCGTCTGTGCGCGCGCACGTCGCCGGCAGTGCGCAAGGAATCGAGCATGATCGACGCTGACGTCGTCACCCTGTCGCGCCTGCAGTTCGCGCTCACCGCGCTGTACCACTTCCTGTTCGTGCCGCTGACGCTCGGCCTGTCCTGGCTGCTGGCGATCATGGAGGCGGTGTACGTCATGACCGGGCGCGAGGTGTGGAAACGCATGACCCAGTTCTGGGGGGTGCTGTTCGGCATCAACTTCGCGATGGGCGTGGCGACCGGCGTGACCATGGAGTTTCAGTTCGGCACGAACTGGGCGTACTACTCGCACTACGTCGGCGACGTGTTCGGCACTCCGCTGGCACTGGAAGGACTGATGGCGTTCTTCCTCGAAGCGACATTCATCGGCTTGTTCTTCTTCGGCTGGGAGCGGCTCAGCCGCGTGCAGCACCTGGCCGTCACCTGGCTGCTGGCGCTCGGCACGAACCTGTCGGCGCTGTGGATCCTGATCGCGAACGGCTGGATGCAATTTCCGACCGGCGCCGAATTCAACCTCGACACGATGCGCATGGAGGTGACCTCGTTCACGGCGGTGTTGTTCAACCCCGTCGCGCAGGCGAAGTTCGTGCACACGGTGAGCGCGGGTTACGTGCTCGGCTCGATGTTCGTGCTGTCGATCAGCGCGTGGTACCTGCTGCGCGGGCGCAATGTCGATTTCGCGCGCCGCTCGATGACGGTCGCGGCCAGCTTCGGCCTCGCGTCGGCGTTGTCGGTGGTCGTGCTCGGCGACGAATCCGGCTACACGGTTTCCGAGAACCAGAAGATGAAACTCGCCGCGATCGAGGCGATGTGGGAAACCGAACCGGCGCCCGCCTCGTTCACGGTGTTCGGCTTCCCCGACGTCGAACAGCGCACCACGCACTACGCGATCCACATCCCGTGGGTGATGGGCCTGATCGGCACGCGCTCGATCGACGGCGTGCTGCCCGGCATCCGCGAACTGGTCGACGACGCGCAGCTGCGCATCGGCCGCGGCCTCAAGGCCTACGCCGCGATGCAGCGCCTGCGCGCCGATCGCAACGATGCCGGCGCGCGCGCCGAGTTCGAGGCGAACAAGGCCGACCTCGGCTATGCCCTGCTGCTGCGCCGCACGCTGGACGATCCAACGCGCGCGACGCCGGCCGACATCGCCAGCGCCGCGGCGAGCACGATCCCGAACGTGCCGGTGCTGTTCTGGTCGTTCCGCATCATGGTCGGACTGGGCGTGTATTTCATCGCGCTGTTCGCCTATTCGTTCTGGCTGGCGAGCAAGCGCCGCCTCGACGCGAAGCGCTGGTACCTGCGTCTCGCATTGTGCAGCCTGCCGCTGCCGTGGATCGCGATCGAGCTGGGCTGGATCGTGGCCGAATACGGGCGTCAGCCGTGGGCGATCTCGGGCGTGCTGCCGACCGCGCTCGGCGTATCGTCGGTGTCGGCGGGGCAGGTGTTGTTCAGTCTGTGTGGATTTGTGGTTTTCTATACCGCGCTTGCGGTGGTCGACGCAGTGCTGATGCTGCGCTATGCGCGCAGCGGCCCGGACGGCCTCGGCATGTGGCCGCAGCGCGCGATCGCGCACGCGGCCGATGCCGACATCGACGTAGGCACATGAGGAGTCCGCCGCGTGCTTGATTACGCAACCTTGCGCATCGTCTGGTGGCTGATCCTCGGCCTGCTGCTGGTCGGCTTCGCGGTCATGGACGGCTTCGATTTCGGCGTCGCCGCGCTGGTGCGCGTGCTCGGCCGCGACGACGCCGAACGGCGCACGCTGCTCGAGACGGTCGAGCCGGTGTGGGAAGGCAACCAGGTCTGGTTCGTGCTCGGCGGCGGTGCCGCGTTCGCCGCCTGGCCGCTGCTTTACGCGGTCGCGTTTTCGGGTTTCTACGTCGCCATGTTCCTGCTGCTGGCGGCATTCATCCTGCGTCCGGTCAGCTTCGGCTATCGCAACAAATCCACAAATCCACAATGGCGCAACGCCTGGGACTGGGCGCTGACCGTGAGCGGCACGGTGCCGCCGCTGATTTTCGGCGTCGCGTTCGGCAACCTGTTCCTCGGCGTGCCGTTCCGCTTCGACGGCGAGCTGCGCATGACCTACGCCGGCTCCTTGCTCGGTCTGCTGTCGCCGTTCGCGCTGCTGTGCGGGGTGCTCAGTCTGGCGTTGATCCTGATGCATGGCGCGACGTACGCGGCGATGAAGGCCGATCTGGCGCTGGCCGGACGCGCCGCGCGTGTCGTGCGCGCGATGGCGCTGGTGTTCGTCGCGGCGTATGCCGTCGCCGGAATCTGGCTTGCGTTCGGCCTGCCCGGCTACGCGATCACGTCGGCGATCGTGGGCGATGCCGCGTCGAATCCGCTGACCAAGCAGGTTGCCGTGCAGGGGCACTGGTTCGCCGGGCACGCCGCGCATCCGCTGTTCTGGCTCGCGCCGGGCGCCGCGATTGCCGCCGCCCTCGCCGCCGCGGCACTGGCGGGCCGCGCGCACGCGACGGCGTTTTGCGCCAGCGCGCTGGCCGTGGCCGGCACGATCCTGTCGGCCGGCTTCGCGCTGTTTCCGTTCCTGCTGCCGTCGAGCCTGGATCCGAACAGCAGCCTGACGATCTGGGATGCGTCGAGCAGCCGCAGCACACTCGGCCTGATGCTGTTGGCGGTGCTGGTGTTGCTACCGGTGGTCATCGCCTACACCGGCTGGGTTTACCGCGTGCTGCGCGGACGCGTCAGTCTGGAGCACGTGCGCTCCACCCACGGCATGTATTGAGGAGGTCGCATGTGGTACTTCAGCTGGATCCTGGGGCTCGGCTTGGCCTGCAGCTTCGCCATCCTGAACGCAATGTGGTTCGAGCTGCACGCCGATGCGCAGGCGCGCCAGCAGGCCGACGCGCACAACCCGCCGCATTGACGGAACTGTCGCCGCCCGCGGGCGCTCTCATGCGATAATCGCCACCCCACAGGGAATTCACGGCCTGCGCCCGGAGCGGCGCCCGGTTCAGATGCAGCACACCCCAGGAGAGCTTCGCATGTCATCGCGCATGATTGCGCCGGTCCTGCTTTTGTTCGCGTTTGCGCTGAATGCGTTCGCCGCCGATCCGCCGGCGCGCTCGAAGCAGAGTCCACAAGTATCCAAATCCACAAATTCGCAGAGTCCGAAGGCCACGCCGAAGCAACCGGCCGCGCCGGCCAAGCCGAAGCCGCCGGCGCACGACCCGCAAGCGACCCGCATCTTCGCCATGGAAGGGCTGGGCGAAGTGACCGTGTATGCGCCGCAAGGCGAAGCGCGTGGTCTGGCGTTGTTCGCGTCCGGCGACGGCGGCTGGAACCTTGGCGTATGGGACATGGCGCACACCGCGCGCGAACTCGGCTACTGGGTGGCGGGCTTCAGCACGCCGGCGTACCTGCGCACGCTCGAAGCACAGAGCGGACAGTGCAGCGATGCCGCCGGCCTGCTCGACCGCATCGCCGAACGCGTGCACCGCGAAGTGAAACTTCCGCCGTTCCGTCCGGTGCTGATCGGCTATTCGTCGGGTGCGACGATCATGTACGCGGCACTGGCCGAGGCCGGCGACACGCGCTACGGCGGCGCGATGACGCTCGGCTTCTGTCCGGACCTGATCATCCATCGGCCGTGGTGCGAGGGCGCCGGCGGTCTGACCGCGACGAAGATGTCGAAGGCCCCGTACACGCCGATCTTCAACACCGTGCCGCGAGTGAGGTCGCCGTGGATCGTGCTGCAGGGCGAGATCGACCAGGTGTGCAATCCGCCGGCGACGCAGGCGTTCGTGAACCAGGTCAAGGGCGGCCGGATCGTGATGCTGCCGAAGGTGGGCCACGGCTATTCGGTGCCGCGCAACTGGATGCCGCAGTATCGCCAAGGTCTGCTCGACTTGCTCGACGCCAGCGCGCGCGAACACGCGCCCGCGCCCTGAGCGCGCGCTAGACTGACCGCGTCATGAGCGACACCGCCACTCCGGCGCCGGCGACGGCGTCCGCCACGGAAGCGCGACCGCTGCTGGCGCGGCTGCGCTGGATCGTGCCGTGCGCGTTCCTCGCGCTGACGGCATGGCTGCTCGGGCGCGAGCTCGACGAGTTCAACCTGCCCGAAGTGCAGCGCACGCTGCTCGACGTGCCAACCCTGCCGGCGCTCGGCGTCGCCGCGCTCGCGCTGCTTTCGGTCGCGTTTACCGGCTGCGTCGACCTGATCATCGGGCACTGGCTCAAGCTCGGCCTGAGCGCGCGCGAATACCTGCGCCTGGCGTTCGTCGCGAACAGCCTGGCCAACACGCTGAACCTTTCCGGAGCGGTCGGCGCCGGCATCCGCGCGATCGGCCTGACCGCGCAGCGCGTGCCGCTGCCGCGCGCGGCGGCGCTGATCGGCATGCAGGCGTTGTCGCTGCCGCTGGGCCTGAGCCTGCTCGTGATCCTCACGCTCGCTACCAGTTCGCTGCCGCTGACCAGCGGCACCGCGCAGCGCGTGGCCGCGTTCGCGATCCTCATAGCCGCTGCGCTTTATATACCTTTATACTTTTTCCTGACCGCGCGGCGCGCGCTGATGCGCTGGCTGCCTGGCGAGACCGGCATCCCGCCGCTGCGCCTGAAGCTGGAGCTGACCGCGATTTCGTTCGTCGACTGGCTGCTTGCCGCGGCGACGCTGTACGCGTGTCTGTACCTGTCCGGAGCGCACGTCAAGCCGGGTCTGATGCTCGGCGCATTTGCCGGCGCGACCACGCTCGGCCTGGTCAGCCTGGTGCCGGGCGGTCTCGGCGTGTTCGACGGCCTGATGCTGCTGGCGCTGTCGGAGGCCGGCTACGATCACGCACCGGTGGTGTCGGGGCTGGTCCTGTTCCGCATCGCGTACTACCTGTTGCCGCTGCTGTTCAGCCTGTACCTCGGCTCGGAGATGCTCAACCAGCGCATGCCGCTGCTCGGGCGCCTGCGCGCGCGTCTGGCCGGTCATCCGTTGTTCGGTGTGCTCGGACTGCCGGTCACGCTGCTCGCCGATCTCGGCACGCGCCTGCTCGCGGTGCTGACGTTCGGCGCCGGCGCGATGCAGCTTGCGTCCGCCGCAATTCCGTCGGTCAGCGAGCACGTCGAACTGGTGCGCGCGAATCTGCCGATCCTCGCGGTCGAAGGCTCGAACTGGTTCTCGATCGTTTCGGGCGTGTTGCTGCTGGGGCTCGCGCGCGGCATCGACGGCCGCCTGCGCCTGGCCTATCGCGTGGCGCAATGGCTGCTGCTGGCGAGCGCGGGCCTGGCGATCACCAAGGGTCTGCACTTTGGCGAGGCGTTGTTCCTGCTCGCGGTCGCGGCGTTGTTGCGCACGCGCAAGCGCACGTTCGTGCGCCACGCGATGACGCTGACCTCGGCGACCACGCTCGGTTGGTACGCGGGCCTGATCGCCTGCGTGCTGGTGTTTTTCGCCATCGGCGTGGCGCAGGTGCTCGGTGACGATTCGTTCGACCTGTTCTACATCGGTTTCGGCGAACACACCTCGCGCATCGGCCGCGGTCTGGCCGCCGCGCTGCTCGGTCTGGTCATCTACCTCATCTGGCAGGCGTTCGCGGTGAAGCGCCCGCGCCTGGTGCTGCCGACGCATGCGGATCTCGAACGCGCCCAGGCCCTGTACCGCGCGCACGGCGGCGGCGAGTTCGCACACCTGACGTTCATGGGCGACAAGCACCTGTTCTGGGCTGCCGATCATCAGGCGGTGATTGCTTACGGCTGCGTGCGCGACCGTTTGGTCGCGCTCGGTTCGCCGTGCGGCAGCGATGCCGGCATCGATCGCGCGATTCTCGACTTCCGGCATTTCGCCGACGCGCAGGATCGCGTGCCGGTGTTCTACGAAGTTCTCGAACCGGACCTGTCGCGCTACCACGACCACGGCTTCGACCTGTTCAAGCTCGGCGAACTGGCGCTGGTGCGGCTGGAGGAGTTTTCGCTCGCCGGCAAACGCTGGGAAGACCTGCGCCAGGCGACGAACCGCGCGGCCAAGGAAAAGTTGACTTTTCAACTTGTATACCCACCGTACGACACCGCGCTGCTGAGCGATCTGGAGCGCGTCTCCGACGCCTGGCTCGCGGACAAGGACGGCAGCGAGAAAGGCTTCTCGCTCGGCCGCTTCGACCCGGCATATTTCGGCTGGAGCCCGCTCGGCCTGGTGCACCGCGACGGCGAGTTGATCGCGTTCGCGAACGTGCTGCCGCCGTACGGTCCGGACGGCCACGCCAGCGTGGATCTGATGCGCCATGTCGCCGACGCGCCGCGCAGCACGATGGATTTCCTGTTCGCGCGCGTGATGCAATGGGCGCAGGAGCAAGGTTACGCGATCTTCAGCCTCGGCATGGCGCCGCTGTCGCGCGTCGGCGACAACCCGTACGCGCGCGTCAACGAACGCCTGGCCGCGCTCGCGTTCCAGTACGGCAACCGCTTCTACAACTACCAGGGCGTGCGCAAGTACAAGGACAAGTTCAAGCCGGAATGGGTCGGCGCGTACCTGGCCTATCCGCGCGGCTTGTGGGTGCCGGGCTTGCTCGTCGACGTGGCCGCGCTGGTTTCAGGCGGCTATCGGCGCTTCCTGTTCGGCTGATGCGCCCGACGAGCGTTCTGTACACACTGTTCGTGTTGCTCGCCGCACGTGCTGCGCAGGCGCAGGACGTGCACTGGTACACCCTCGCCGCGGATGGCGTCCGCACGGGCTTCGCGCGCATCGAGCGCAACGCGATGGCGGACACGGTCGTCGAAAGCGAAACCGTGACCTTGTTCGTGCGCGAGCTCGGCCGCACCGCGCGCGTGCAGCGCAGCATCGCCTTCCGCCACGATCGCGCCGGCAATGCGCTCGGCTTCGACTACGAGCTGAACTCCGGTATGGCGCGCGAGGCATGGCGCGGTACCTTCGAACACGGCAGCCTGCGTATCCATCCGACGGCGGCACACGCTGCCGACGCGCGCGTGGAGCTGCCGGAGGAAACGGTCTTCACGCCGGACCGCAGCGCACTTTTCGAGGCCTTGTGGAAAGGGCAGCAATCCTCGCTCGATGTCGTTGCATTCGATCCGCAGCGCCGTTCGGCCGGCTTGCTGCGCGCGCGCGTCGTGGCGGACGACGACACCGGCCGCCACGTGCGCGTCGCGGTGGGCGCCAATGGTTCGGGCGAAGACATCTGGTTCGACGCCGACGGCAATCTGCTACGCGCGCAGGAGCAGTCGTCCGGTGCGCTGCTCACCTGGACACCGTGCGCGCGCGACTGCGACAGCCGTGTCGATGCGCCGCTGGATTTCATGGCTCGCCTGGTCGTGCGTTCGCCGGTGCGCATTCCCGGCTGGTTCAAGCATCGCACGCTGCGCTACGTGATTTCGCGCAGCGACGGCGTGCGCCCGATCGTCGCGCAGACGTTCGAACAGGCGGCCGCATTCGATGCAACCCACGCGGTCGTTACCGTCTGCGCGGATTGCGGCAGTGAGGCCGCGCCGTCGGAGCAGGCCTTGGGGCACTATCTCGAAGCGAACGCCTGGGTGCGCAGCGATGTCCCCGAGATCCGCGTGCTCGCACTCAACACGGTGATGCGCGGCGCCAGCGTCGACTTCCGCATGCGCAAGCTGGTGCGCCTGGTGAAGCAGCGCATGCGCGGCAGCAACGATTTCCTCGGCTATGCCGACGCGCTCACTGCGCTGCACACCGGCAGCGGCGACTGCACGGAATTCGCAGTGCTGCTCGCCGCGTTCGCGCGCGCGCAAGGCATTCCGGCACGTATTGCCGCCGGCCTCGCCTATTCGGACCGATTCAGCGGCAAGAAGGACGTGTTCAGTCCGCACGTCTGGGTGCAGGCGTGGGACGGTGCGCGCTGGCGCACGTACGATGCGGCGCTCGATGGCTTCGACGCCACGCATATCGCGCTCGCCGTCGGCGACGGCGAGCCCGATGTCGTCAATCACACGATCGCGCAGTTGCCATTGTTGCGCATCGAAAAAGCCGGCGTCGTGCGCGACCGCTAGGCACCAATCTCTTGTCGGCGCCCTTCAGCAGTCGCCGATCACTTGCTCAGATTCGGTTCGGCCGCGGGCAGCCATTGCGCTGCGTCGATTTCTTCGATCTGCGGACGCGCCGCAGCCTGCGCTTCGCTGGCGTCGATCGGTGCGTTGCGCGCCGCGTCGATCGCGCCGCCCGGGACGACGATGGTCTCGAGCATCTGCGCCCTGGCGTTTGGATCGATGTGCGACCCAGTGGTGGCGCGAACGACTGCTGCGTCCTGTGCGGCGGCGGAAAAAGCCAGCAGCGTTGCCGCAGTGGCGAGGATGCGGGTGATTGTCTGAGCGCGTGTCATCGGAATCTCCTGTGCGAGGATGAGATCAATGTTGACGCACCATCGACCCATCGGAGTCGATGGATGTACGACGACTCAAGCATGTCGGATCGTCGTACGGCCAGCATCCGCCTGCCAGCAGGACGGGTCAAGCGCAGATCCGGCGAGCGCTAAGAACATTTCTTCATGTGAAGATGGCGCAACACGCGTAGCGGATCGCACGCAGTCCCGACTGCGCGCTTCGGCGTTCGCGGCGTTGGCGCGAAAACATCCGCACCCGACGTTCGGCGTTGAGGAGCTCGTGTCATACGACGACAATCAACGGCACGAACTCGTGATGAAGGCCGCAGCGCAGTTTGGAACCGTGCTATTTCGGCGCGTCCGCCGGCGTCGGCAACCAATCGGTCGCGTCGATCTCGGAGATCTGTGGCGCGGCCGGCAGCGCCAGTTCGCTCTCGTCGACCCATACCGCGTCCTGTGCTTTCGTCGTTCCGCCGACGACGATGAAATCCAGCGACTGACCCTTACCGTTCGGATCACACGTGGGTCCATTCACGATTGTCGGTACGGACTGCGGCGCGGACAACGCACCGTCCTGTGCCGCTGCGGGCTGCATCATCGACGCCACGCCGAGGCCGAGCGCACCGATCAATGCCACGGGTCGGCGCACCGTGTACGCCACGCATACCTCGCCGGAGCAGCTCGCGAAAAATGCCGCGCGCGCCGCGTCGCTCATGCCGTCCAGATTGTGCACGCGGCGGCTGCACTGGCCGCAAAAATCCATGCCGGCGCTCGGCATCGATTTCCAGCGCAGCGGACACGGCGAGCTGATCACGGGTACGCGGGCCATGCGGGTGCTCCTTCGTGGAATCGCTTTCGCGTGATTTCCACGCTACGACAAAATCCGCATATTGTCGATGCCGGATGCGGCGTGCGCCACGCCGACAGCGCTGCGCTCAATGTGCCGCCCCTTTGATCGCCGGAAAGCTCTTGCTCCACGACGCCTCGATCATCTGCACCAGTTTCGGCGGCAGCGGCGTGTAGCCCTGCGAGTCGGCATACGTCGCACCGCTGTCGAGCGCCCAGCGGAAGAATTCCAGGCACTTGGAGGTGTTCGCGCCCTTCGCCGGCAGCAGCACCCAGGTGGTCGACGCGATCGGCCAGGCGTCCTTGCCCTGGATGCCGACCAGCAGCAGGTTGAAGCTCGGCGCATGCGCCCAGTCGGCCGCGTCGACCGCGTTGCGTATGGTGGTCTGGGTCGGATACACGGTGACGCCGGCTGCGCCGTGCAGCGTGGCGATGCGCATGTTGTGCGCGAGTGCGTAGCCGTACTCGACATAGCCGATCGAGTTTGGCGTGTTGCTCACCATCGTCGCCACATTCTGGTTGCCTTCGGTGCCGGTGCCGACCGGCCAGTTGATGCTCTTGGCGGTGCCGAGTTTGCCGGCCCATTCGGGACTGGTCTTGGTCAGGTACGCGCTGAAGTTGTAGGTCGTGCCGGAACCTTCGCTGCGATGAATCACCGCGATCGGCGCATCCGGCAAGGGCGCGCCGGGATTGAGCGCGACCAGCGCCGGATCGTTCCAGCGTGTGATCTTGCCCATGAAGATCGCGGCCAGCGTCGTGGCGTCGATCTGCAGGCGGCGGCGCCCGAGGTCGGTCACCTTTTCGACCACGACGATGCCGCCGGCAACGATCGGAAACTGCACCAGTCCGCTCGCGTTCAACTCTTCATCTGCCAGCGGCGCATCGGTCGCGCCGAAGTCGACCTGACCGGCCTTGACCTTGCTGATCCCGGCGCCGGATCCTCCGCCTTCGTAGCTGACCTTCGTGGCGGCCTTGCCGGACCAGTTGTATGACCACTCGGTCATGATCGGCTGGATGAAAGTGGAACCGGCGCCGTGTATTTCGCCGACTGGTGCAGGATTGGCGGCGCGCGCCGCGGGCGTGCCGAGCGCCAGCATGGCGACCACAGCGAGAAACGACAGTCCCGACGAAACGAAGACGCTGGTGCGTTGCATGCGATTCCCCGAATGGAGCGACCGGCCACGCACGAGCTGCGCGCGGTGCAAAGCCGGACGCGAACTCCCCCTTGTGCGGCGACGCTATCGCCGGCTTGTGACACTATGTTGACGCCTATGTGACAGGCGTTGCCGGCCGGCCAGCTATGGACTGTGCGGCAGGTTGTTGGCGATCGCCGCGCCGAGCTTGTCGTAGTCGCCGTTGTAGTGATGGCCGCCGGAGAGCATCAATTGGCGCACGTTCGGCTTGCCGGTGAGCGTGACGCAGAAGCTGTCCGCGCCTTCCTCGTCGCCGTGCACGCAGATCACCGGCACCTTGGTGCGATTGATTTCCGGCGCGACCGCGATCGCGCCTTCGTGATGAGTCGATCCGAACCAGTCGCCTACGTGCACTTCGAACACCGCTTCAGGGTCCGGCGACAGCAGCACTTGCGCCGACACCCGCGTGCGCGCGGCGTCCGGCAAGCGATTGATCACCACCGGCGCGAGCGCGGCGCCGAACGAGTAGCCGATCACGACGAAGTCCGCGCGCGGATGCAGCGCGCCGTAGTGACCGATGATGCGCGTGAGCGCATCGGCGGCCTGTTCCGGCGTTCGCGTCTGCCAGAAGAACTTGAGGGTGTTGAAGCCGACCACCAGCACGCCGCGCTTGGCCAGCTGGTCGGCGACGGCGACATCGAGCCCGGCCCAGCCGCCGTCGCCGGTCAACACGATCGCGACGCGATCGGCAAACGTGCCCTGCGCGGGGACTTCGATCAGCGGCAAGTCGGCGACATCCTCGGGCAGCGCCGGCTGTGTCTGCACCGGCGTGGTGAGCCAGTCGATGTCCGCGGCGAGCGCGCTGCCCGCGTCGGTGGCGCCGTTGCGCGGCGCCGCCAGCAGCGCCTTGAGCCGCGGCGGCAGCTTGGTCGCGATACTGTTGCTGCGCGCGCCCGGCGCGAGCGGCTGCGGCAGCCACGGGTTCGGCAGGCGCGCTACCGGTGCGACGCGGAATTCGCCCTTGCCGTCGGCGGCGGTCGCCAGCCCGGCGTCGCCCTTGCACAACGGCTTGGGCAGGCGCAACGACGCGTCCCAGCCGAGCGTGATCAGCGCCGCGAACGTGCCTTTCGGCGCCTGCGCATCGACCGCATAGGCGAACGTGGCGCCGGCGCCGTCGCCCACCAATAGTGGATAAATGAACTTTTCCACTTTTTGGTTGCGCTGCATCCAGTCGCTCATCTCCTCGAAATGCGCGGCCGGGAACGAGCACTTGTCGTTGATCGATTCCAGCTGCTTCAGATATGCCGGCAGATCGACGCCGAATACCAGCGCGCCGTCCGCGGCGAGCCCGACGGCCAGGTCCTCGGCGCGCGCATTCCAGCCGTCGCTGTCGGAGACGAGCACGACGGTGCGCTTGGGTTCGCCGCTCGGCGTGGCCGTGTGGATCGTGCCGAACAGGCCGAAATGCACCGGCTCGGTGGCGGCGGCAGGAAGCGTAGCGGCGAGCAGCGCAAGGGTCGCAACGAGTTTCAGCACGAGCAAATTCCAAAAGGCAGGGTTCACGCGGTGGCGCGAAGTTCGCGAAAAAAGTTTTTGATCTGCTTCGCGTCGTCGCGCCTTCGCGTGCAAATCGATTCTTGCTATGAGGCCTTGCGTCGCCTCGCCTCGGCCATCAGCGCCTCGATCTCGTCCGGATCGTTCGGCACCACGGCGGTGATCACTTCGGGCTCGTCGCGCGTGACCACGACGTCGTCCTCGATGCGGATTCCGATGCCGCGCCACTTCGCGGGCGCGTGCTTGTTGTCCGGTGCGATGTAGATGCCCGGCTCGACCGTGACCACCATGCTCGGCTCGAGGATGCGATCCTCGCCGTCGATGCGGTAGTCGCCGACGTCGTGCACGTCCAGGCCGAGCCAGTGCCCGGTCTTGTGCATGTAGAAGCGTCGGTAGGTCTGTTCGCGGATGTTTTTCTCCAGGCCACCCTTGAGCAGACCGAGTTTGATCAGGCCGGCGCTGATCGCGCGCACGGCGGCATCGTGATACGCGCTGAACGGCTTGCCCGGACGGATCTGATCGATCGCCGCGCGCTGCGCCGCCAGCACCACGTCGTACAGGGCACGCTGCTCCGGCGAGTAACGGCCGTTGATCGGGAACGTGCGCGTGATGTCCGAGGCGTAGCACTGGTACTCGGCACCGGCATCGATCAACAGCAGGTCGCCGTCCTTGAGCACCGCGTTGTTCGCGCGATAGTGCAGCACACAGCCGTTGGCGCCGCCGCCGATGATCGGTTCGTAGCTCGGCACCGCGCCCTGGCGCCGGAAATCGTGCAGCAGTTCGGCCTCGATCTCGTGTTCGTTCATGCCGGGCTTGACCGCGCGCATCGCGCGCACGTGCGCGGCCGCGGCGATCTTTGCGGCCTTGCGCATCACGCGCAGCTCGTCGCGCGTCTTGTACAGACGCATGTCGTGCAGCAGGTGGCCGAGCGCGACGAACTCGTGCGGCGCGCGCGCGCCGCGCCGCACCTGCGCGCGCACGCGATTGACCCAGCCGATCAGCTTGATGTCGAATTCAGCGTCGCGGCCGAAATGGTAGTAGACCCGCGAACGGCCTTCGATCATGCCGGGCAGGATGTCGTCGATGTCGCTGATCGGAAAGGCGTCGTCCATGCCGTACTCGGTGACCGCGCCTTCCTGCCCCACGCGCGCGCCGTCCCAGGCTTCGCGCTCGGCGTCGCGCTCGCGGCAGAACAGGATCGCCTCGCCGTGCTCGCGGCCCGGGATCAGGGCCAGCACCGCCTCGGGTTCCGGAAAGCCGGTCAGATAGTGGAAGTCGCTGTCCTGCCGGTACGGATAATGGCTGTCGTTGTTGCGCAGGCGTTCCGGGGCAGCCGGCACGATGCAGATCGCGTCGTCGCCGATGATGCGCATCAACTGCTTGCGTCGGCGGGCGAATTCTTTGCGATCAATCATGGGGGCGGGAAACAGGGAACGGGGAACGGGAACGGCACCAAGCGCGCCCCGTCGTGCTGAATTGTATACAAAAGCTGCCGCAATGATCCATCGCCCCGCTCTTCCCGTTCCCTGTTCCCTGTTCCCGCTGCGCTTCAATGCACCGTCGCACTGCCCGCCGCACCGCTGGCGATCTCCGCATGCAGCAGCAGCACGCCGACGCGGATGAATTCGATCACTTCGGTCAACGCGTTTTCGTCTTCTTCGCTGTCGGCGTATTCGAAGCGCGTACCGGCAATGCTGCCGAAGTCGCGCAGGATTTCCGCGCCTTCGTTCGACAGCCCGTGCTGGCGCGAGACGCCGGCCAGGCCCAAGCCGCCGAGGAAGCCGCGACACCATTCGACCAGCGCATCGGCGCGGCGTTCGAGCGAGGCGTCCGGCGCCGGCAGCAACGGCTCGAACGCGAGATCCGGATCGTTGAACCAGGCGGCGCACTGCTCGTACAGGTAGGCCATCACGTCCGGCGGGATCGCGGCTGCTTCGGTCGGATCGACGTCCAGCGCCAGCGCGCCGAGCCAGTCACGCGCGTCCGCCACGCCGCCACCGCACAGGTAGCCGGTCAGCGAGCCGTGCAGGTCGCTCGGGCCGATGCCGAAATGCGACAGCGCCAGCAGTTCGGCCAGTTGGGCGTGGGTAACCGGCGCGAGCGCGTTCACGAGATGCATGACTTGGGGCACATGCGACCATTCTACTGGGCCGGCGGGCAAATTTCGCAGCTCGTGCGCGGGCGCCGGCGTATTGCCCGAAACTGCGGCGGCGCCTAGACTCAGAGCCAGGGGCGACCATGTCATCGAGCAAGCCACATCAGCCGGCGCGTCCACAGCCCGCACGACCGCCGAGTCGGTGGTTGAGCGTCCTGTTGTTTGGCGTCTGTGTGCTCTGCGCCGGCGCCCTCGGCGCCGCGGAGCGACGCTACTACTTCGACGACAACGGCAGCAGCGAAGGTCTGGCGCAGCACACGGTGCATGCGTTCTTCCAGGACCGCACCGGTTATATCTGGATCGGCACCCAGGGCGGCCTGCACAAATACGACGGCTACACGTACGAGTTGTTCCGGCATACCGCCGATCAAGCCGACAGCCTGCCGGACAGCTTCGTCACGGCGCTGGCCCAGGACGCCGACGGCAAACTCTGGATCGGCGGCCGCATCCGCGGCTTGGCGGCGCTGGATCCGCTGACCGGGAAACTGCTGGCCAGCGTGCTGGTCGCCGGTGCCGATGCGCAGCCGCGCAACGCGATCTCGGCGCTGCGCTTCGATGCGTCACGCGGCCTGTGGATCGGTACGCAGGCCGGCATCGAACTGATGGATCCGAAGTCGGAGAAGCGGCGCGAGTTGTTCCGCTTCGCCGGCGGCAACAAGGCTAGCGCGGTATTCGCGATCGAGCGCGCTAGCGACGGCAGCACCTGGGCGGCCACCAGCGCCGGCCTGCTGCGCGCGGCGCCGCAAAGCGAGGAGTTCAAGCCGGTCGCCGCGACGTCGATCGGCGTGGCGCTGAGCATGCTGATCGCACCGAATGGCGCGATCTATGCCGGTTCGGACAAGGCGTTGTTCCGCGTCGATGCCGGCAGCGACACCGCGACGCGCCTGTGGCCGGCCGCGAACGCGGCCAGCGGGCCGATCCGCGCGCTGACGCAGGACGGGCACGGACGCCTCTGGCTCGCCACGTACGGCTACGGCTTGTCGATCTACGATCCGGCCGACGGCTCGGTGCAGACCCTGCGCCACGAAGCGGCAATGCCGGGCTCACTGCCGGACGACTTCACCATCGAGCTGATGATCGACCGCTCCGGACTGCTCTGGGTCGGCGGCCAGACGGCCGGTGTCTCGACCACCACGCCGGAAGGCGAACCGTTCCGTTACGTGCTCGATCCGACGCCGGGACGCACGCAGACCGCGAACATGATCCGCGCCGTGCTCGAGGATGGCAGCGGACGGCTCTGGCTCGGTACCGACAGCGACGGCTTGAAGCGCTACGATCCGGTGCACGACACGTTCGATTACTTCGACGACGCGTTCCGCGCCGTGACGATCGCGCCGGACAGCGAACCGCGCTGGCACGTCAACAGCCTGGCGCACGGCGACGGCGACAAACTGTGGGTCGCCACGAACCACGGGGTGTTCCTGCTCGATCCGGCAACGCGCAAGGTCAGCCCGCTGGCGGTGGATCCGGCCGGCGGCAACGGCCTGCCCGATGCCGAAGTCGTCACGATCCTCGCCGCGCGCGACGGCAGCTTCTGGTTCGGCACGCGCAATGGCGGATTGGCGCACTGGTGGCCTGCCGGATCGAGCCAAGGCGCGCGGTGGGAACAGTTTCGCCACCGTGCCGCGGAGGCGGACAGCCTCGCGCACAACCATGTGTTGGCGCTCGGCGAGGATGCCGACGGCCGCATCTGGATCGGCACGCTCGACGGCTTGAGCGTCTACGACGCGGCCAAGCGCAGCATGAAAAGTTATCGGCACAACGCGGCCGATGCACATTCGCTGTCGGACAATCTGGTGCGTTCGATTCACCAGAGCGGCGACGGCGCGGTCTGGATCGGCACGCAGAGCGGCCTGAGCCGGGTCGACCTGCCGACCTCGGTGCCGCTGAGTTTTGTCAGCTACGACCGCGAAAAGGGTCTGCCGCGGGGTGCCGTGTACGGCATTCTCGAAGACTCGCACTACAACCTGTGGCTGAGCACGAACCGCGGCCTGGCGCGGTTCGATCGCGTCACCACCACGTTTCGGTCGTTCGGCATCAAGGACGGCCTGCAGAGCATGGAATTCAACGCCGGCGCGGCGTGCCGGCGCAGCAACGGCGAGCTGGTGTTCGGCGGCATCCACGGCATCAATCTGTTCGACGCGGAAATGTCCAGCGCCGCAAGCGTGGCTGCGCCAACCGTGATTACCGGTGTGCAGATCGGCAACCGCGCGCTCGAGGCGGCGCCGCAGGACAAGTTGGTAGTGGATCAGTCGCAGCACGTGCTGCGTTTCGAATTTGCCGCGCTCGATTTTGCCGCACCGGAACTGAACCAGTTCGTCTATCACCTGGACGGGTTCGACGAGGAGTGGATCAAGGCCGGCACGCGCCACGATGCGACCTATACCAGCCTGCCCGCGGGCAGCTACACGTTCGAGGTGCGCGCCAGCAACCACGAAGGCGTGTGGGACCAGACGCCGACGCGATTGGCGCTCACGATCACGCCGTTCTGGTGGGCTACGACCACCATGAAGCTGCTGTACGTCGCGCTTGCCGCGCTGCTGCTCGCGCTCGCGTATATCGCCTATCGCCGCCGCCACCTGCGCGAGCGGCGCTATCACCTGGAGCTGCGCCAGCGCGAGGACCGCCTGCGCCTGGCACTGTGGGGTTCGGGCGACGAGTTCTGGGACTGGGACGTGCGCTCCGGCACGATCCACCGCATCGGCGCCGATCAACTGATCGGCGGCGGCCGCGAAGAAACGCTGTCGGCCGAGCAATGGCGCGAGCATGCGATTCATCCGGAGGATCTGCCGCTGGTCGAGCAACGCCTGTTCGAGCACACCGAAGGAAGGCGCAACTTCTACGAATCCGAGCATCGTATCCGCAACGCCGCCGGCGAGTGGATCTGGGTGCTGTCGCGCGGCAAGGTGGTGGACCGCGATGCCGAAGGCAAGGCGCTGCGCGTGTGCGGTACGGCGCGCAACATCACCGCCTCGCGCGTCGCTGAGCGCGAACGGCGCATCGCCGCCGAGGTGATCGCCAGCATGAGCGAGGCGGTATGCGTGTCGGATCTGGATTTCAAGTTCGTCTCGGTCAACCGCGCGTTCACGCGCATGAGCGGCTACAGCGAAACCGAAGTGATCGGCCAGTCCGCGGCGATCCTGAACGGCGCGCAGCATCCGCCGGAGTTTTATCTGGCGATGCGCGCCGAGTTCGTCAACACCGGTCACTGGCGCGGCGAATTGTGGCAGCGGCGCAAGGACGGCGAGGAATTCCTGTGCTGGCTGGAAATCAGCGAAGTGCGCGATGCGTCGGGTCAGCGCACGCATTTCGTCGCGGTGATGAACGACATCACCGACCGCAAGCGAGCCGAGCAGGAACTGCGCTATCTCGCCAACTACGACACGCTGACCGGCCTGCCGAACCGCACGCTGCTCGGCGAGCGCCTGGCGCACGCGGTGATCCGCGCGCGCCGCACCTCGCGCAAGGTCGCGGTGCTGTTCCTCGATCTGGACCGCTTCAAGCACGTCAACGATTCGATGGGCCACGCCACCGGCGACCGCGTGCTCAAGGCGGTCGGCGCGCTGCTGCGCTCGAGCGTGCGCGAATCGGCCACGGTCGCGCGCCTGGGCGGCGACGAATTCACCGTGGTGCTGGAAGACGTGCAGCACCAGGACGAACTGATCGAGCTGGCGCGGCACCTGCTTGAGGTGTTCTCGCGTCCGCTCGCGCTCGATACCGGTCAGGAAGTCGTGATCTCGCCGTCGATCGGCATCAGCTTGTATCCGGATCACGGCCAGGTGCCGACCGACCTGCTCAAGTACGCCGACACCGCGATGTACCAGGCCAAGGAAAGCGGCCGCAACACGTTCATGCTGTACACCTCGACCATGGACGAGAGCGCGCGCCGCCGCGCCGGCATGATCGGCGCACTGCGCATGGCACTGGAACGCGAGGAACTGCATATCGTCTACCAGCCGAAGCTCGATTTGGACGAGAACCGCATCACCGGCGTGGAAGCGCTGCTGCGCTGGAACAGCCAGGAACTGGGCGAAATCCAGCCGAGCGTGTTCATCCCGCTGGCCGAGGAAGCGGGCCTGATCGCCAAGATCGGCGAGTTCGTTATGTACCGCGCCTGCGCGCAGTTGCGCGAGTGGCAGGACAACGGCCTGCACGAGATCACGATGTCGGTGAACCTGTCGGCCTTGCAGTTGCTGCGCGACGATCTGACCCAGCGCTTGTGCGAGATCCTCGCCGAACTCAATCTCGCGCCGGAACAACTCGAGCTGGAGCTGACCGAATCGGTGCTGATGGCGAACGCGGAACTGGCGATCCACACGCTCGACCGCCTGCACACGCTCGGCGTGGCGATCTCGATCGACGATTTCGGTACCGGCTATTCGTCGCTGAGTTATTTGAAGCGCTTGCCGATCGACGCGCTCAAGATCGACCGCAGCTTCGTCGGCGACATCACCACCGATCCGGACGACGAGGCGATCACCAAGACCATTATCACGATGGCGCACTCGCTCGGCCTGGACGTGGTGGCCGAAGGCGTGGAGACGCTGGAGCAGCTCGAGTATCTGCACGAGCAGGGCTGCGACGAGATTCAGGGCCACTGGCTGTCGCGTCCGCTGGCGGCATCAGCGTGCTTTGCGTTCATCCGCGATTTCGAACGCAGCCGCCCGTCGGCGCGCTCGCGCCGCACGATGCGTTGACCGCTTCGCCGCCCCCGCCTATAGTCATTAGGAAAGGGTTAATAACCCGGGGTCCCTTCGCATGTCCGAGACCAATCCGACGCTCGCCGATCTGGGCGAAATCAGTCAGCGCCTCGACCGCGTGCTGGAGCTGTGCCATCGCCTGAGCGAAGAGAACCGCAGCCTGCGCGTGAGCCAGGAGCAACTCGCCGCGGAACGCTCCAACCTGCTCGCCAAGAACGAGCAGGCGCGTTCGCGCGTGGAAGCGATGATCGCGCGCCTGCGCTCGCTGGAGAACGGCGCGTGAGCGCGGATACTCCGGTTGCCGTCAGCATCCTCGACCGCGAATTCCTGATCGGCTGCACGCCGGAGGAACGGCCCGGCCTGATCGCCGCGGCGGCCTACCTGGATGGCAAGATGCGCGAAATCCGCAATGCCTCGCGCGCCGCGGGCGTGGATCGCATCGCGGTGATGGCGGCGCTGAACATCGCGCACGAGCTCATTGCGCTGCGCCAGCGCGACGAGCGCGAGGCCGGAGCCTTGGCACAACATCTGCAGACGTTGCGCGCAAAGCTTGATGGTGTGCTCGCCTCCTCTGTAAAATGACGCCGCGTCCCCTGCGGTGTGCGACAGCGCATCCAACCATATTGCCTTGTTCCTATATACGACCCCGGGATGGCAGTGACTGAGTCCGTGCGCAAGTCCGCCGTGAGCGGAAAGCCTAAAGACCAGCGAGCTTTCCCACCTGATCCTCGGGATCAAGGTCGTTCGGTGCACATCGGCACTGCGGAGGACGCCTTTTTTTTGCGTGCGATTTGTTGCAGCCCGTGTCGCGCGCCGACGCACCGTCCGTTCCGGTGACCCTGCCCGAATCACGCGCCGAGTTGCGCGCACGCTTGCGCGCGGCACGCGCGGCGGTGCCGCCGCGCGAACGCGCCGCCGCCGCGCAAGGCGTAGTTGACGTACTCGAGCAATTGCCGGAATTCCTGGTCGATACACGCGTCGCCGGTTATTGGGCCGTCGGCGGCGAAGTGCTGCTGCACGCCGTGTGCGCGCGCTTGCGCGCGCGCGAGCAGATCTATCATCTGCCCTTGATCCAGCCGGACGACACGCTGCGCTTCGCGCCGTGGCAGGCCGGCGCGCCGGTGCAGGCCAACCGCTTCGGCATTCCCGAGCCGCAGGTCGATGCCGCGCAGCTGCTGTCTGCGACGCAACTGGAGTTGGTGCTGGTGCCGCTGCTCGGCTTCGACCGGCGCGGCAACCGGCTCGGCATGGGCGCCGGGTTCTACGATCGCACGTTCGCGTTCCTGCGCGACACGGCGCGACCCGCGCAACCGCTGCTGGTCGGCATCGGCTACCACTTCCAGGAAGTGCCGGCGCTCGCCGCGCAGGACTGGTACGTACGCCTCGACTTCATCGCCACCGACAGCGAGCTGATCGACTGCACTGCTGCGGTGTGACGCAACGCGATCAGTACGCGCGCACGAACAAGCCGATGCCGAGCACGCAGCCGATCAGCACGACGAATGCGCGCAGCAGATCGACGTTGATGCGCAACAGGAGGTAGGCGCCGACCTGTCCGCCGATGATCGAACCCGCCGCAACGACCGCGGCATCGATCCAATTCACGTCGCGCGAAAACGCGAACAGCGCCACCGCCGATGCGTTCATCACCGCCGCCAGCACGTTCTTGGTCGCGCCGGCAAAGCGGAACGCCATGCCGGCGGCAGTCAGCACCGCGAGCATCAGGATCCCGATGCCGCCGCCAAAATAGCCGCCGTACACCGCGATCAGGAACTGCGCGACATACGACGCGCGCCGTCCCAGATGCATGTGCGCCTCGGTCGGCTTGCGCACGAAGCTGCCCCAGGCGAACACGCCCGTGGCGAACAGCACCAGGAACGGCACCAGCATCTCGAAGAATTTGCTCGGCGTGACCAGCAGCAGCGCCGCGCCGACGACGCCGCCGATCAGGCTGATCCCGACCAGCGCCTTGAACGAGATCTGCGCGGTGCCCGACACGTGCGAGCGCCCGGCGATCGCCGTGGTGATCTGGCCCGGAAAAAGCGCGACGCACGAAGTGATGTTCGCCGCGCGTGCATCCAATCCCGCCACCAGCAGGGTCGGGAACGTGATGAACGTGCCGCCGCCCGCGAGCGCATTCTGTATGCCGGCCCAGATCGCGACGAAAAACAGCGCGGCGTATATAAGCATCCCGTTCGCTACGGTTTGGGCAACGTCATCGACGCGGGTTGCAGCAGATAGAACGCCACCGCGATGACGATCAGGTATGCCAGCAGGATCACCGTCCAGCCCATGTTGTGGCGGATCACGTCGCCTTCCTTGCGCACGAACTTGGACGTGGACACGCCGACACTCGCGGTCTGCGGCGCGATCGGCTTGCCGATCTCCGCGCCGACCGAGTTGAAGGTCGGCAGCAGCAGCGGCGGCATGCCGAGTTGCGCGCCGACCAGCGCCTGGAACTTGCCGAACATCGCATTCGTCGAGGTGTTCGAACCCGACAGCGCCACGCCGATGAAGCCGAGGATCGGACAGACGATGATGAACGCCGTGCCCATGCCGGCGAAACCTTTCGCCAGCGACGCGGCCATGCCTGAATAGTTGAACGTGTAGGCCAGGCCGAAGATGAACACGCCGACCAGCAGCGCGCCCCACATCTGCTGGAACGTGCGGCGGAAGATCTCGCCGAGCTGCGCGGCCTTGAGTTTGCCCAGTGCGAACAGCAGCACCACGATGACCACCCACGCCGCAAGGATCGCCGTACCGGCTACCCATGGCGCGAACTTCAGCTGCGCCGCGATCGTCGCATTCGCACCGAGCGCGGGCGCGTTAGCGACGACTTGCGCGGTAACGCCCTTTGGATCCAGCAGCCAAGCTCCACTGGCGTCGGTCAGAATAAGCTTCGGCAAGCTCGACCAAGGCCCAGTCCAAGCAGCAACGACGGCGAGCAATACGGCGAACGGCATCCAGGCGAGCAACACGTCCGCGGTCTTGAGGCCGTGCGTCCGCGTCTGCTGCCGCGCGGCTGCGTCCACCGGCACACCGCCGTAACCGAGTACCGTCTTCGGTTGCCAGACTTTGAGCAACAGCAGCAGCGCGGCGAAACAGACGATCGATCCGGTGACGTCGGGCAGATACGGACCGAGGTATACCGCCACCGGATATTGCCCGGCGATATAGCCGAGCGAACCGACGATCGCCAACGGCCAGCCGCCCTTGACGCCCTCCTTGCCGGCGACCAGGTACAGCAATACCCACGGCGGCAGCAACGCAAGCACCGCGACCACGGTGCCGACCGAACCCGACAGTGCGAGCAGCGGATAGCCGGTGACAGCGGCCAGCGCGATGATCGGCGCGCCGAGCGCGCCGTACGACACCGGCGCGTTGTTCGCGATTGCCGCGACGCGGATCGCGTTGAGATCGGAGATGCCGAGCGAGATCAGGATCGGCGCGACGACCGCCCATGGGTAGCCGAAGCCGACCAGGCCTTCGAGCAGCGCACCGAACGCCCATGCGAACAGCATCGTCTGCACGCGCACGTCGAGACTGCCCTGCGCGATCAGCCAGCGCCGGAAGTTCTCGAACAGTCCGCTGATCGACAGCGTGTTGAACAGGATCAGGCCCCAGAACGTAATCCAGTCGACGTTCCACACGCCGGTGGCCGAGCCGTACAGGTACGCGCGCGCGCCCTGATCGAGCGGCATCTGCCATACCCACACGGCGAGCGCAAACGTGACCAGCGAACCGAGCAGCGTCGCGAGCCACGCCGGCAGACGGAACACGGCGAGCAATACGAGCAGGAATACGACCGGAACGAGCGCGACCAGACAGGTGAGCGTGAGATTGCCGAGCGGATCGATCAGTTGCGTAAACATGGCCACTCCTTGAAGTGAGCGATGCTTGACGACGCGATGCGCGGCGACGAGCAACGGCCGCAACACACCGGCGGCAAGCTATCACGCCGGATGCGCCGCACTCAACGAAAGTGGTATAGCCTTTGGTAGTAGGCGCCGATCGCGCTGCCGCCTTGGCGTAGGATCGCTGGCATGCGACTGCACCAATCCACCACCGTGCACCCCTGTCCGGACTCGTCCGCATGAGCGCACACGCATCCGCCGACCCGACGCCGCTGGCAACGCAGCTATTGGCGGCCCTGCGGCGCGTATTGCCGCCGCAGGCGCTGCTAACGCAGCGCGAACAGACCGCGCCGTTCGAATGCGATGCGCTGACCGTGTTCCGGCAACTGCCGTTGGCGGTGGCCTTGCCCGAAGACGAAGCGCAAGTGCAGGCCGTGCTGCGCATCTGCCACGAGCTGCGTGTGCCGCTGGTCGCGCGCGGCGCGGGAACGGGCTTGTCCGGCGGCGCGATGCCGTGCGCCGACGGCGTGCTGCTGTCGCTGGCCAAGCTCAACGCGGTACTCGCGGTCGATCCGCTCGCGCGCACCGCGCGCGTGCAGCCCGGCGTGCGCAATCTCGCCGTTTCCGAGGCCGCGGCGCCGCACGGCCTGTACTACGCGCCGGATCCGTCGTCGCAGATCGCCTGCACGATCGGCGGCAACGTCGCGGAAAATTCCGGCGGCGTGCATTGCCTGAAATACGGCTTGACCGTGCACAATGTGCTCGGCGTGCGCGGCTACCTGATCGACGGCACGCCGGTGACGTTTGGCGGCGCCGCGCTCGACACGCCGGGACTGGACCTGCTCGCGCTCGCGATCGGCTCGGAAGGCCTGCTTGTCGTGGTCACCGAAGTCACGCTCAAGCTGGTGCCGAAGCCGCAACTCGCGCAGGTCGTGCTGGCGTCGTTCGATGACGTGGTCAAGGCCGGCGACGCGGTTGCGGCGATCATCGGCGCCGGCATCATTCCGGCCGGCATGGAAATGATGGACCGCAAGGCCACGAACGCGGTCGAGCCGTTCGTGCACGCCGGCTACGATCTCGCCGCCGCAGCGATCCTGCTGGTCGAGTCGGACGGCACGCCGCAGGAAGTCGCGCAGGAAATCGCCGAGATCGAGCGCGTGCTGCGCAACACCGGTTGCACCGCTTGCACCGTGTCGCAAACCGAAGCCGAGCGCCTGCGCTTCTGGTCCGGACGCAAGAACGCGTTTCCCGCCGCGGGACGGCTTTCCGCCGACTATTACTGCATGGACGGCACGATCCCGCGCAAGCATCTGGGCCGCGCGCTGCACGCGATCGAACAGCTTGAGACGCAACATGCACTGCGCTGCATGAACGTGTTCCATCCCGGCGACGGCAACCTGCATCCACTGATCCTGTTCGACGCGAACGCGCCCGGCGAATGGGACCGCGCTGAGCGCTTCGGCGCCGACATCCTGGAGCTGTGCGTGCGCCTCGGCGGCACGATCACCGGCGAGCACGGCGTCGGCATCGAGAAGATCAATTCGATGTGCGTCCAGTTCGACGCAGCCACGCGCGAAGCGTTCTTCGCGGTCAAGCGCAGCTTCGATGCGCACGGCCTGCTCAATCCCGGCAAGGCGATCCCGAGCCTGCACCGCTGCGCCGAATACGGCCGCCTGCACGTGCACGCGGGCGCGCTGCCGTTCGCCGACCTGCCGCGCTTCTGACGCGATGGAAGCGAGCCTGGCAGCGTTGCGCGAACGCATCCTCGGCGCCGGCGCCGCGCGCACGCCGCTGCGGCTGCGCGGCGCGGGCAGCAAGGATTTCTACGGCGAGCAGCTGCGCGGCGAGATCCTCGACACGCGCGCACACCGCGGCATCGTCAGCTACGAGCCGTCGGAACTCGTGCTCACGGCGCGCTGCGGCACGCCGCTGTCGGAGGTGTCGGCCGCGCTCGACGCGCACGGCCAGATGCTCGCGTTCGAGCCGCCGCGCTTCGGCGCCGATCCGACGATTGGCGGCATGGTCGCGGCGGGCTTGTCCGGACCGCGCCGCGCCAGCGCCGGCGCAGTGCGCGACTTCGTGCTCGGCGCGAGCCTCGTCGATGCGCACGGCGAACTGTTGCGCTTTGGCGGCCAGGTGATGAAGAACGTCGCCGGCTTCGACGTGTCGCGCCTGCTGTGCGGCTCGCTCGGCGTGCTCGGGCTGATCGCCGACGTGTCGCTGAAGGTGCTGCCGAAGCCGCGCGCCGAAGTGACGTTGCGCGCAGCCATGAATGCAACACGCGCGATCGAGCATTTCAACCGCTGCAGTGCGCAACCGCTGCCGATCTCGGCCAGCGCCTGGTGTGACGGACACGCTTACCTGCGCCTGTCCGGCGCGGAGAGCGCGTTGCGCGCGGCGCAGGCGACACTGGGCCACGATGCCATCGACGACCCGAGCGGCACGCAGTGGTGGGCCGCGCTGCGCGATCAGACGCATGCCGCGTTCGACAGCTCGCGTCTGTGGCGCGTATCGCTGCCCTCGACCGCGCCGTTCGACTTGCCCGGCGTGGTGCTGATCGAATGGGCCGGCGCGCTGCGCTGGCTCGCCAGCGACGCGCCGGCGGCGCGAATCCGCGCCGCCGCGGCGGCGGTCGGCGGCACCGCTACGCTGTGGCGCGGCACACGCGACACCAGCATGTTCCACCCGCTCGATGCCGCCAACCTGGCGCTGCAGCGGCGCCTGAAACAGCAATTCGATCCACACGGCATCTTCAATCCCGACCGGCTGATCGCGCAGGCCTAGCATGGAAACCCATCTTGCGCACTGGATCAAGAACTGCCCACTCGGCGACGAAGCGGAATCCATTTTGCGCAGTTGTGTACATTGCGGCTTTTGCAACGCGACCTGTCCGACTTACCAAATCCTCGGCGACGAGCTCGACGGCCCGCGCGGCCGCATCTACCAGATCAAGCAGATGCTCGAAGGCAACGCGCCGTCGCGCTCGACCCTGCTGCACCTGGACCGCTGCCTGACCTGCATGAATTGCGAGACGACCTGCCCGTCCGGCGTGCGCTACGGCCGTTTGCTCGAGATCGGGCGCATGGAAGCGGAAATCTTCGTCGGGCGGCCGGCGCCGGAGCGCCTGCGCCGCGCGTTCTGGCGCCGGTTGCTCACGACGCGCGCGTTGTTCGCGCCGGCCGTGGCGCTCGGCCGCGCGTTACGTCCGTTGCTGCCGCGCGCGCTGCGCACGAAGCTGCCGCCGAAACGCGGTGCCGGGGCCGTACCCTCGCGCTCGCACGCGCGCAAGGTGCTGCTGCTGCACGGCTGCGTGCAACCCGCGCTGATGCCGGCGATCGACGCTGCCACACAGCGCGTATTCGACGCGATCGGCGTACAGGGAATCGTCGCGGCGGACTCGGGCTGCTGCGGCGCGCTCGATTTCCACAGCGACGCGCAGAGCGCAGCGCGCGCGAAAGCGCGGCGCAACATCGACGCGTGGTGGCCACAGCTCGCGGCCGGCGTCGAGGCGATCGTGTTCAACGCCTCCGGCTGTGGCGCGATGGTCAAGGACTATGCGCACCTGCTCGCCGACGATGCGGCGTACGCCGACAAGGCGGCGCACATTGCCGCACGCGCGCTGGACCTGGCCGAATTCCTCGCTGACCAAGGCGCCGCGCTCAAGGCCGCCGCGCGAATGCCGCCCGACGACGCACGTCGCGTCGCGTTCCATTCGCCGTGCACGCTGCAGCACACGCAGAAGATCCGTGGCGTGGTGGAGCGACTGCTCGTGCAGCTCGGCGCCGAGTTGGCGCCCGTTGCCGATGCGCACCTGTGCTGCGGCGCCGCCGGCATGTATACCTTGCTGCAACCCGAGCTGTCCGGCGAACTGCGTGCACGCAAACTGGAGCAGCTGCAACGCGCGCAGCCGCAACTGATCCTGTCGGCCAATATCGGCTGCCTCGCGCAGCTGGAGACCGGCGCGACGGTGCCGGTGCGGCATTGGATCGAGTGGGTCGACGCGCTATTGAAGCCCTGAGAGCGCAGAACTTCGAAGCGATCCGGGGAGGGCAGCTTGCTGCGGGTGTTCTGTTACGCAGTAGCGGCAGCGTGAACGCTGTGCGCAACAGCGTTGCTTGATTGAAGCGGGCTCTACTCCATGGCCTCGTACAGCGGCAGCGTCAGGAACTCCGGGAACTCCTTCGCCAGCGACATCTGCTCGAAGATCTTCGCGGCCTGATCGTAGCTGCCGAGCGGCTCGCCCTGCGCGGCGGCGTCGGCCTTCACCTTGGCCAGTTCTTCCGGAATCAATGCCCGCACCAGCGCCGCATCGACCTTGCGGCCGTCGTCGAGCACACCCTTGTCGCTGACCACCCATTGCCACACCTGCGAGCGCGAGATCTCGGCGGTCGCGGCGTCCTCCATCAAGTTGTGGATCGGCACGCAGCCGTTTCCGCCGAGCCAGCTGCCCAGATAATGGATGCCGACGTTGATGTTGTTGCGCAAGCCCACTTCGGTGATCGGCTGCTCCGGCACGAAGTTGAGGAAGTCGCTCGCCTTGAACGTCTCGTCGCGTTGCTTGCCCCATTGGTTCGGCTTGTCGCCGAGCACGCGCGTGAACTCCTCCATCGCGATCTGCACCAGGCCCGGGTGCGCGATCCAGCCTCCGTCGAAACCGTCGTTCGCGTCGCGGCGCTTGTCGTGGCGCACGCCGGCGAGCGCCTTTTCGTTCGCCTCGGCATCGTGCTTGATCGGAATCAGCGCTGCCATGCCGCCGATCGCCGGCGCGCCGCGGCGGTGGCACGTCTTGACCAGCGCCAGCGCATAGCAGCGCATGAACGGCACTTCCATGTTGATCAAGCCGCGATTGGCCAGGCAGAAGCCGGGCTTGTTGCGAAACTTCTTGATCGCCGAAAAGATGTAGTCCCAGCGGCCGGCGTTGAGTCCCGCCGAATGCTCGCGCAGTTCGTACAGAATCTCGTCCATCTCGAACGTGGCGAGGATCGTCTCGAGCAGCACGGTGGCCTTGATCGTGCCGCGTGGCAGGCCGAGTTCGTCCTGCGCCAGCACGAACATCTCGTTCCACAAGCGCGCTTCGCGGTGGTTCTCCAGTTTCGGCAGATAGAAGTACGGCCCGGCGCCGCGCGCGAGCTGTTCGGCTGCGTTGTGGAACAACGCGAGCGCGAAATCGAACAACCCGCCGGACACGCGTTGGCCATCCACGGTGACGTGCTTTTCGTCGAGGTGCCAACCGCGCGGGCGTATCTGCAGCACCGCGACGGTTTCGTTGAGTTTGTATACTTTCCCCGCCTCGTTGGTGAAGCTGATCGTGCGCCGGATCGCGTCCTTCAGGTTCACCTGGCCCTGGATCTGGTTGAACCAGTTCGGGCTGTTGGAATCCTCGAAGTCGGTCATGTACGAATCGGCGCCCGAGTTGAACGCGTTGATGATCATCTTGCGCTCGACCGGCCCGGTGATCTCCACCCTTCTGCGTTCGAGCGGTTTCGGTAGCGGCGCGATCTTCCAGTCGCCGTCGCGGATCGCCTTGGTCTCTGCGAGGAAGTCCGGCATTTCGCCGGCATCGATGCGCGCCTGGCGCGCGACACGTGCCTTGAGCAGTTCCTGCCGGCGCGCCTCGAACGCGCGGTGCAGCCTGGCCACGAACGCCAATGCGTCCGGCGTCAGGATTTCGTCGAAACGCGGATGCAGCGGAGCGGAAATGACGACGCCGGCGGGAAGAGATGCAGCCACGGGGACTCCAGAAGATTGCACGGGGAAAGTCACCGCGCCGGGCGGCGCGGACTTCACGTCGAGTATAGGCACAGCCGGCGCGCGCGGCCAACAGCACGCGGCACCCTGCGCCGGCTGCATCGGCTATCATCTTGAGGTTGCTGCATATAGCGAATGCTCATGAACTACTGGCTGATGAAGTCCGAACCGGACGAGTTCTCGATCGACGATCTGAAAGCACGCAAGAGCGAGCCGTGGAGCGGCGTGCGCAACTACCAGGCGCGCAACCACATGCGCGCGATGCGCAAGGGCGACCTGGTGTTCTTCTATCATTCCAGCTGCGACGTGCCGGGCGTGGTAGGCATCGCCGAAGTCGCCACCGAGGCGCATCCGGACCCGACCCAGTTCGATCCGAAAAGCGACTATTTCGACGCGGCCAGCAAGCGTGACGAGCCGCGCTGGTCGCTGGTCGACGTCAAGTTCAAGCGCAAGCTCAAACGCACGATCGCACTGACCGAACTGAAAGGGCGCAAGGAACTCGGCGATTTCGCCCTCACCCGCACCGGCAACCGCCTGTCGGTGTTGCCGGTGACGAAGGCGCAGTGGGATTTCATCCTCGGGCTGGAATGACGCCGACGGGCAACACGACATTCTCCATTTGTGGATAAGGTGACATGGATCGCGAAGAACAGAAGCGTCTCGCCGCGGAACGCGCGCTGACATACGTCGAGCGCGGCAGCGTGATCGGCGTCGGCACCGGCTCGACCGTGGCCTATTTCATCGATGCGCTCGGGCGCGACCGCCATTTGATCGAGGCGGCGGTGTCGAGCTCGGAGCAAAGCACCGCCCGCCTGAAGAACCACGGCATCAGCGTGGTCGATCTCAACAGTGTCGGCACGCTGGCGTTGTATGTCGACGGCGCCGACGAATGCGACCCGCGCAAATGCCTGATCAAGGGCGGCGGCGCGGCGCTGACGCGCGAGAAGATCGTCGCCGCCGCGTCGAAGACGTTCGTGTGCATGATCGACGCGGCCAAGCGCGTTGACGTGCTCGGCAAATTCCCGCTGCCGATCGAAGTGATCCCGATGGCGCGCGGCTACGTCGCGCGCGAGATCGCCAAGCGCGGCGGCGCGCCGGTGTGGCGCGACGGCGTGGTCACCGACAACGGCAACATCATTCTCGACGTGCACAATTGGAAGATCACGGATCCGGTCGCGCTCGAGGCGGACTTGAACCAGATCACCGGTGTGGTGTGTGTCGGCCTGTTCGCGAAGCGGCCGGCGGATATCGTGCTGATTGGCGACTCGGTGATGGCCTGAAACGAAGCCGTCATTCCGGCAGGGAGTGCCGGAATCCAGTGGCCATGGACGGCATGCTGCGCGTTCGCACCGCTCGCATCCCTGCAGTCTGGATCCCGGCATTCCCTGCCGGGATGGAAAACACGCTACGCCTGTTTTTCCAGCTGCCGGATCATTCCCGACAACCCGCCGTGCAACGCAAACACCTGGAAGCCCAGCTTGCTCAGGATGAAAGCCGCCGCGGCGCTGCGCTCGCCAGTGTTGCAGTACACGATGTAGCGCTTGCTGCGGTCGAAGTCGGCGACGCTTTCGCGCAATGTATACAACGGCGCATTGACCGAATCCTTGATCGCACGCTGCGCGTGCTCCTCGGGCATGCGCACGTCGAGCACGACCGCGCCCTGGCGCGCCATGATCGAGGCCATGCCCGGCGTGAGCCATTCGACGATCGGCGGTTTCAGTACCTCGTCGAACGCCTTTTTCGCCAGGCGCATCAGCTTGCCGTCCTTGATCATCGTCACGGTCGCGTTGCGCGCGGTGTTCGCCAGCAGCGCATCCTCGCCGAACGTGTCGCCACGCACCAGGTACGCGACGATCGCGTTGCCAGTCTCCAGGCTCTTCGACACGGACGCAGCGCCGTCCTTGATCGCGTAGTAGTAATCCGCCTCCTCGCCTTCGCGAATGATCACGTCGCCGGTCTTGACCTCGATTTCCTCGAAGCGCTGGAACATGCGCTCGATGTTGCCAGTCGGCAGCTTGTGCAGCGCACGCGATTGCAAGAGACGAAACACCCAGCGGTTCGCATCCGGCGACGGGTCGTAATACTTGAAATTCTCCGAGCGCGACAACTGATCCCAGGTCTGGATCTTTTCCATGTAGCGCCGGTCGATCTTCACCAGCGTGGCGGTGAACGAGGTCACCGTGGCGGTGAAGCGCCGCGGCTGCAGGTCGCCGAGCGCATAGCGCCCCTGCAGCGTACTCGCGTCGATTTCCTTTTTCTTGCCGTCCGGATAGTCGCCGCGCACGCGGCCGGCGAGCAGGAAGATCGTGTGTTCGTCGGTATCGCCGGCCTTGAACAGCACCGCGCCCTTGGTCGTTTCCTCGACCACGGCCTCGCGCGCCAGCTGTTCGAGGTTTTCCGCGCGTAGCTTGTCGAGCGGATACAGCTTGGCCAGGTCGCTGGAACTGACGCTCATACACGAATCCCCGCACGGCATGACGGTCGCCGCAGTGTAGCCCGGCGCCGGCGCGAGCGGAACCCGGCCGCGGATGTCCCGCGCGGGTCTATTCCTGCGATGGTGATGCTGCGGTCGTTCGTTTTGCCACCGCGCCGACGTTGAATGGCTTGTCGGGCATCGCGCTCGCCGCATTTGCCAGGGGAATCCATGACTCTTCGCACCGGTTTGCTCACGCTCATTGCGCTGCTGGCGCTGCCGACGCTCGCCGCCGCCGAGGTGCACTACTACCTGGTCGAGACGATCGCGGCGCAGGCGCCAAAGGCCGAGGGCCGCGCCGAGGCGCGCGCGCTCGAGAAGATCTACGCCGACATGGCGCGCGAGTCGGGCGTGGAGGCGAAGCTCGTCTATTCCACCGATCCCGACATCAACGCGTTTGCCACCGAAGTCGGCGGCGACAAGATCGTCGTGGTGCAATCCGGCCTGCTCACGATGATGGACGGCGACCGCGACGCGGTGGCCGCCGTGCTCGGCCACGAACTGGCGCATCACAAGGCCGATCATATCCGCGCCGGCAAGCGCAAACAGGAAGGCGTGCGCGTGCTCGGCAGCATCCTCGGCGTGGTGGTCGGCGCCAAGGTCGGACGCCATGGCGGCGAACTCGCCGGAGCCGCGGCGGGCGCCGCGGTCGGCGTCGGCGCCGGGTTGGTTGCACTGAAATTCAACCGCGACCAGGAGATGGAAGCCGACCGGCTCAGCGTCGGCTGGATGATCGCCGCCGGCTACAACCCGGACGGAATGCTTCGCTTGCAGCAGAAACTCGGTGAGCTCGAAGGCCACAGCAAGGCCGCGATCCTGAGCACGCATCCGACCAGCGCCAAGCGCTACCAGGCCGCGCAGAAGCAGATCGCCAAGCTGGCGCCGGCGCCGGACCTGCGCGCGCGCCCAGTCGCGCCGCTGGTCGGCAGCGAAGCGTTGGCTTCGGCACAGGCGGAAATCAGCAACGCACGGCGCGAACATCTGGCCGAAGCGCTGCAGCCGAAGGGTGGCGGCACGGTCGACGCGGCAGCACTCGCCCCGGTCGACCGCGTCACTCTGGATACCTATGCGCGTATCGAGCACGAACTGCAGGACAGCAGCGGCAAGGGACGCGCGCAACTGCTCGGACGAAACCATTTGACGGAAGCGCAATACCACCGTGTCGAGATGGCCTACCTGGAGCGGATCGTGCAAAACCCGGCGCTTGCGCAGCACTACGAGGCGGCTTTTTTCCGCGCCGCGCAGGGCAAGTACGCCGCGTACGGTCGCGACCTGGCCGATTCCATCGACCAGCGGCAGGAACTCACGCTGCAGCCGCCGTACCCCGTCGACGTTGCCGCACGCTTGTCGGCGGCGATGGAAAAGCGCCAGATCAAGGACGATGACGCTGCGGCCAAGGCCGTGGCCGAGCGCGAGCTGCTGCAGCCGTATGGATTGAGCTACAACGACTTCGTGATTTGCGACCGCTGGTGGTCGCGCAAGGTGCACATCGCACACCTGCTCGGCGACGATCAACTGGCGCTGGCCTACTATCGCGCCGCGGCGGAGCCGGGCGAGGCTCAGGCGCAAACGGAAAGCGCGAATGTGCACATCGGCGCAAACGTGCACGTGGGCGACAACGTGCGCGTCGGCGGCAAGGCGCTGGCGCCGGACAGGGACACCGCGTCGCATTGAGCGGCGGCCGCACATCGCATTTGCTGCCGTAGGCGCGATTCATCGCCCGAGCTTTCGGCGGTGGTTAGGGCGCGGTGATCCCGCCCTATACCGCCCCACACAACGTTTTGCGGCCTGCACGCCTGACCGGGCGATCGCCGCTCACGTCAGCTTGACACCCGTGGCATGCTATCGCGCATGTCCGGCCGCATCCCCGCACAATTCATCGACGAACTGCTGACCCGCGTCGACATCGTCGACGTGATCGAGCAGCGCGTGCCGCTGAAGAAAGCCGGCCGCGACTGGACCGCGCGCTGCCCCTTCCACGACGAGCGCTCGCCTTCGTTCACGGTCAGTCCGGCCAAGCAGTTCTATCACTGCTTCGGCTGCGGCGCGCACGGCAGCGCGATCAAGTTCCTGATGGACTACGACCGCATGGAGTTCGTCGATGCGGTCGAGGATCTGGCCAGCCGCGTCGGCCTGAAGGTGCCGTACGAAGGCGGCGCGCGGCGCGCGCCGCAGGAAGACTCCGCGGATCTGTACACGGTGATCGACGCCGCGGCGAAGTTCTATCAGCGCGAGCTGGCGAAAAGCGACAAGGCGCGCGCCTATTTCGACGCGCGCGGACTCGATGCACAGACGATCGAGCGCTTTGGCCTGGGCTTCGCGCCGGACGCGTGGGACGCGCTGAAGACGGCGCTCGGCACCACGCCGCAGCGCCTCGCGCTGCTGGAAAAAGCCGGCCTGGTCAAGAGTGGCGAGCGCGGCAAGTACGAGTACTTCCGCAATCGCGTGATGTTCCCGATCCAGGATCGGCGCGGACGAGTGATTGCGTTCGGCGGTCGCATCCTGGAAAAAAGCGACGAGGCCGGCCCGAAGTATCTGAACTCGCCCGAGACCGCGCTGTTCCACAAGGGCCAGCAGCTGTTCGCGCTGTGGCAGGTGCGCCAGACGCACCCGAAGATCCCGCGCCTGATCGTGGTCGAAGGCTACATGGACGTGATCGCGTTGTTCCAGCACGGTGTCACCCAGGCCGTGGCCACGCTCGGCACCGCCACAACGCGCGACCACGCCGAATTGCTTTTTAGAAATTGCGCCGATGTATACTTTTGCTTCGACGGCGACCGCGCCGGGCGCCAGGCGGCGTGGCGCGCGGTCGAATCCGTGCTGCCGCGCATGCGCGACGGACGCCAGGCGTTCTTCCTGTTCCTGCCCGAGGGCGAAGACCCCGACTCGATCGTGCGCAAGGAAGGCGCGCCCGGTTTCGAGCTGCGCCTGAAGGACGCCACGCCGTTGAGCGAATTCTTCTTCGGCGAACTGGGCAAGGACGTCAATCTCGCCAGCCTCGACGGCAAGGCGCGCCTGGCCGAACGCGCGCGCCCGCTGCTGACGCAGATCCCGGACGGCGCATTCCGCGACCTCATGCTGGGCGAACTGGACCGCCAGACCAACGTGCGGTTGCGTGTCGATGCGCCGGAGCCGGCGGCACCGCGGCGGCCCGCGCGGCCGCAGGAGCGCACGCTGGTGCGCACCGCCGTCGGTCTGCTCATCCAGAATCCGGGCTTCGCTGCGGCGATCGAACCGCCGCATTTGTTTTCGACCCTGCGCCAGCCGGGCATTGCGCTGCTGCTGGAGCTAATCGCGCTGTGCCGCGAGCGCCGCGAGATTTCGACGGCGGCGATCCTCGAACATTTCGCCGAACGCGACGAATTGCGCGCGCTGCAAAAACTCGCGGTCGCGGAATTCCACGGCACCGAGGAGCAATTGCAGACCGAATTCCTCGAGGCCCTGGCCAAGCTCGATCGCGAGACGCAGATCCAGCGCCGCAACGAGCTCGAAGCCAAACTCAGTGCGAGCGGGCTGCCGAGCTTGAGCGACGACGAAAAACGCGAGATGCGCGAACTGCAGAGCGTGCGCACCTCGCCGATCCAGAAGGCCTCGAACCCATGATTACAGATCGCGATGTCGTCATCGTCGGCGGCGGCCACAACGGCCTGACCTGCGCGGCGTATTTGGCCGCGGGCGGGTTGAAGGTCACCGTGCTGGAGCGCCGCGGCGTGGTCGGCGGCGCGGCCGTGACCGAAGAGTTTCATCCGGGCTTCCGCAACTCGGTCGCGGCCTACACGGTGTCGCTGCTCAATCCAAAGGTGATCCACGATCTGGATCTGCCCGCGCACGGCCTGCGCATCGTCGAACGCGAGCTGGCGAATTTCCTGCCGCTCGACGGCGCGTACCTCAAGCTCGGCGGCGGCCAGACGCGGGCCGAAGTGGCGAAGTTTTCCGCGCGCGACGCCGAGCGCCTGGACGACTACGCCGCGCACCTCGATGCGATTGCCGACGTGCTGCGCGCGATCGTGCTGCAGACGCCGCCCAACGTGACCACCGGCAGCGGCCTGATTGCCGCGCTGCCCGAGATGCTGAAGTCGGCGCGCCTCGGCGGGCGCGTGCGCAAGCTTGGTCTGGAAGGCCAGCGCGACCTGCTCGACCTGTTCGCGAAATCCGCCGGCGACTATCTCGACGGCTGGTTCGAGAGCGCGCCGATCAAGGCCGCGTACGGCTTCGACGGCATCGTCGGCAACTACGCCAGCCCGTACACGCCCGGTTCGGCCTACGTGCTGCTGCATCACGTATTCGGCGAAGTGAACGGCAACAAGGGCGCGTGGGGCCATGCGATCGGCGGCATGGGCGCGATCACGCAGGCGATGGCCAAGGCGGCCGCGGCGCGCGGCGTGGAGATCCGCGTCGACGCCGGCGTGCGTGAAGTGCTGGTCGAGCGCGGCCGCGCAGTAGGTGTCGTCACCGCCGCCGGCGACAGCGTGCGCGCGCGCGCCGTCGTGTCGAACCTGAATCCGAAACTGCTGTACACGCAGCTGCTCGATCCCGCGCTGCTGCCGGAGGATTTTCGCCGGCGCATCGCGAGCTGGCGCTGCGGCTCGGGCACGTTCCGCATGAACGTGGCGCTGTCCGAACTGCCGGATTTCCGCGTGCTACCCGGCAAGCAGCGCGCCGCGCACCACACCGCCGGCGTGATCATCGCACCGAGCCTGGCGTACATGGAACGCGCGTTCATCGATGCGCGCCTGAACGGCTGGTCCACAAATCCCATTGTGGAAATGTTGATTCCATCCACGCTGGACGACTCGCTCGCGCCGCCGGGACAGCACGTGGCCAGCCTGTTCTGCCAGCACGTCGCGCCGCAATTGCCGGGCGGCCGCAGCTGGGACGACTGCCGCGAGCAGGTGGCGGATCTGATGATCGACACGGTCAACGCGCACGCGCCGAATTTCAAGGCCGCGGTGCTCGGACGCCAAATCATGAGTCCGCTGGATCTGGAGCGCACGTTCGGCCTGGTCGGTGGCGACATCTTCCACGGCCAGCTCGATCTGAACCAGCTGTTCTCGGCGCGGCCGATGCTCGGCCACGCCGACTACCGCGGCCCGTTGCCGGGCCTGTACATGTGCGGCGCCGGTACCCACCCCGGCGGCGGCGTCACCGGTGCGCCCGGGCACAACGCGGCGCGCGAGATCCTGCGCGATTTCCGCCGCGGGCGGCTGCGCGCCTGACCCGGTTTGGGCAGCCAGGCCGGGCAAATAGCCGGCCTCGGCAGCCCGGTTCAGCCCGCTATCGCAAACCAGTCGCATGCGGCCGCAGGTCGTGCTATGCTGCAGTCACTGTGTTTGCCGGGTTCACCGTAGTGACCCGATGCAGCTGATCCACCCGATCCGCCCCATCGACTCCCCCTCTCGCGTTTCCCTCGCACACCAGTACATCGGCAAGTCCGTGTGGACAAGTCGCGTTAATCCATTCATACATCAGGAGTTTTTTATGGCAGATCGTCAGATCGGCACCGTCAAGTGGTTCAACGACGCCAAGGGCTTCGGCTTCATCAGCCGCGAGAACGGCCCGGACGTGTTCGTGCATTTCCGCGCCATCCAGGGTTCGGGCTTCCGCACCCTGCAGGAAGGCCAGCGCGTCAGCTTCGAAGTCACGCAGGGCCAGAAGGGCCTGCAGGCCGAGAACGTCAGCGCCGCCTAATAGCGCCGCTTCATGCGCGCGGAGGGCTCCCCTCCGCGCGCTGGTGAAGGAGTAGTCCATGTTGACCTTGAACGTGCGCGGTTTGCCGCGCTCGATGACCGAGTCGTCCCTGCAGAATATGTTTGCCGCGCACGGCCGCGTGTTCGAGCTGAAGATCGCCAAGGATCTGTTCAGCGGCGAGTGCAAGGGTTTCGCGGAATTGAAGATGGAAGGGCACGAAGCGCGCAATGCGATCGCCGCCCTGAACGGTTCCAGCCACGACGGCGCGATGATCCGCGTCGAACTGCACAACGAGAAGATGCGGCGCGGACGGCGCTGATCCGTTGCGCCCGCGCGCGCGGCGCTACAGCACCGCGCTCACGTCCTTTTCCATTCCCGCAGGTGTATCGGTCGGCGCGTAGCGCTTGACCACCTTGCCGTTCTTGTCGATCAGGAACTTGGTGAAGTTCCACTTGATCGCCTCGGTGCCGAGCAGGCCCTTGGCTTCCTTTTTCAGGAACTTGTACAGCGGGTGCGTGTTGCTGCCGTTGACGTCGATCTTGGCGAACAGCGGAAACTTGACGTCGTAGTTGAGCGAGCAGAAGTTCTTGATCTCGGCTTCGTCGCCGGGTTCCTGATGGCCGAACTGGTCGCACGGGAAGCCGAGCACGACCAGGCCCTTGTCCTGGAATTTTTCGTACAGCGCTTCGAGCCCCTTGTACTGCGGCGTGAAGCCGCACTTGCTCGCCACGTTCACGACCAGCATGGCCTTGCCCTTGTACGCATCGAGTTTCTGCTCGGCGCCGTCGATGGTCTTTGCGCTGAAGTCGTAGACGCTGCTCATGGGTCGCTCCTGATCGCACTCCGATCGCTACTTTGCGCATCGCGATCGTGAAAGTCCAGCGCCGCGCAATGCCGCGGCGACGAAGCCGCCGCGCGGCGCTGCCGGCGATGCTACATTGCGATCGACTCCCCAGCAGTGTTCAAAGCGGTATGCGGATCCCCTTGATGTTTGTTTGCATTGCTTGGGCATGCCTTGCCGGCATGCCGTCCGCACGAGGCGCGAACGGAAACTCCGGCGATTGGGAGCTGGACAAGCCCGAATACCGAGATTTCGCAGCACTGCCGGACAGCAAGCTGATGCGCGAGACGCTGGCGCTGCCGTTGGACGAAGACTTGTATAGCGCCGAAATCGCGCGCGTGGACTTGGCGATCATGCGCCAGCCCGAATATGCGAGCCTGCTGCGCGCCTGGATGGAATACGACGTCGCCGCCAGCGTGCTCGGCCTGGCCGCACATCGTGCCGACAGTGTCGGCGAAGCGATCGCGCAACAACGCGCGGCACCGGCAACCGTGGATGCAGCCCAACGCAACGCACTGTATCGCGCCGTGGCCGCCGCGAATCCGCACGCGTCGGCACAGGGTGGCGTCTTGCTGCCGAGCAAGCACGCTTATGTTCTACCTGACGGCGGCATGTCATTCGGCTATCCCGCCAACGCCGACGGTGCCGCCAGAACCGTCGCCCATGCCCGGCTGTTCGCCAGTTCGTGCTTGGATCGAGGCACCTGCAGTCGCTTGAGTTATTTCCTGCAGCGGCCCGCGACGCGGCACGGCTTGTCGTTCGCGCTCACCGTGGCAATCTGGCTCGCACTGGCAGCGGCGCTGATCGCGTTCGCACTCATGGCACCCGGCCCGCTCGTCTATCCGCTGTTCGTCGCAGGTGTACCGCTGCTGGTCTTCACCGTGCTCATCTCGTATGGCGGACACGACAGCATGTCCGGCTTGGTCAGCATCCTGTTCGCCGCGATCTACGGAGTTCCAGTCGGCTTGGCCTGCGCTCTGACGGCCGCGCTGCTGCGCTACGCAGCGCGCAAGAGGCGTGCGGCGCGCATTGCGGCGGTCGACGCACAAGAGCGCAGCAGCTAGCGCCGCTCCAGCTTCCCCGCCGCAAATCAACCGATCTTGCGGCGGCGTGTGCACTGCGCGATGTCGAACCGCCTAGAACGCGCCGATGTTCCAGATCGCGCGCGCGACCAGTTCGATGTTGTCGGTGAATGTCGGCGCCTGCGACAGCCCGGCGCCGAGCACCGGCGAGCCCGCATGCGGCCGCGCCGCCGCATAGTCGGTCGCGATCAGGCCCGGACTGACGAAGCGCAGCGCGTTGGCCAGCAGGGGATCGGCAAACGCGCTGGCCGGGTCGGCCGCGCTGAAACTCTTCCAGCCGGCAAACGCGAAATTCTGCTGCACGTTGGACCCAGCGCGAAACGGCTGCGCGGCAGGGCTGAAATACGCATTGTGGTCGAGCGTGATGCCGGCGATCGGCTGCGCCAGTTCGGTCCACACCAAGGGCGGCGTGGCGCTGCTCGCGATCACGATGTTGTTGACGATGCTCGAATTGACGTTGCGATTCACGCCGCTCGGCGTGGTGTTGTCGCTCAGATAAATGCCCATCGGCTGCGTGTTCTGGAACGTGGCTGCCGGCAGGATGATCGTGTTGTTCGCGATCAGCGTGTTCTTGATGCCGTGGTACAGCAGCGCGTGCGCGGAGCCTTCGGCGTAGTCGCGGATACCGATGCGGCAACCGGCGATCACGTTGTTGTAGATCTGGCTGTGGTCGAGGTTCGCGTAGTTGTTGGTCGCGTCGCTGGAATTCTCCTCGTCGCCGAGCATCACGCACACGCTGTACTTGTCCAACTCGTTGTACGGATCGAGGTTGCCCGCGTACAGGTACGTGGAAGGATCCGGCGCGTGATTGAAGATGATGTTGTTGCGGCCGACGTCGTAGGGCTGTTCGTCGAAATACAGGTTCACGCTCCAGTTGTCGTAGATCACGTTCTGCTCGACCAGGCCGTAGCCGCTGACGAACGGTGCCATGGTCGCAGTCAGATCGATGCCTTCGCCGCCGTTGTTGTGCACGATGTTGCCGCGTGCGACCGGGCGCAGGTTCGCGGCGAAGTCGACCGTCGCCGCCCAGCCGCCGCCGTCCTCGGCGAAGCCGTTGTTGCCGCGCGGCCAGTTCGTCATCACGTTCTGGTAGAAGTGGCTGAGCAGCACGGCGTTGTCGGTGCTGCCGCTGCCGCCGGAGTCGACCTGGAAACTCGCGCCGGCCTTGCCGTTGAACTTGATGTTGCAGCGTTGCACCGTCACGTGGCTGCCGTAGCCCCAGATGCCGTTCGAGCCCGAACCGCGGATCGTCAGCCCGTCGAACACGAACCAGTCGCCGTGGAAGAACACATGCTGCTGGTCGCCGACGTCGTTCGGCACGACGATGTCGGCGGAATTCGGATCGCCCGCGACGAGCGTGCTCTGCATGTCGGCGTAGACGCGCTGCGCGGCGCTGTCGTAGAACCATTTGCCGCTGCCCGGCGTGACGCCGGCGAGGCCTTCGTAAGGCGCTGTCGAGCCGCCCTGCCCCTGCGCCACCTGCTTGAGCGGCACGTCGTTGACGACGATTGCGATCGGAGTGAACGTGACCGGCGCGGTCCACACGTTGCCGGAATAGCGCGTCCAGCCGCTGACCTTGGTCGAGCCGTCGAGAATCACTTCGCCGTCGCCGTAGGAGCCGAACGTGATCGGCTTGGCGGCCGTGCCGGTCGCAGTGCCGGCCCAGTCGCCCACGCGCAACGGCTCGCGATACAACCCGCCGCGAATCAGCACGGTGTCGCCGGCGGCGGTCACAGTGGCCGCGTGCGTCACCGTCTTGAACGCGTTCGCGAGCGACTTGCCATCGTGGCTGTCGTTGCCGTTCGCGCCATCGACGTAGTAGGTGAGGCCGGTGCTCGACGGCGGCACCGGCGGTATGCGCGGGGTCCACACCGGGAACGGCAGCGCCTCGAAGCCGTCGCCGAAGATCAACTCCGCCGCATCGATCGCGGTGGCATGAGCGATACCGAATCCCAGCAGCAACAGCACCAGTCGACGCATGTAACCCTCCCCGCCTTCGCCCGGCATACTAGAACGACGCTGCGCGCCGAATCCGTTGCGGCCGTCACGCCATGCGGCAACCGAACCATCATTGCTCGGGCGATCGAACGCCTGGTGATCCAGCCTGCATTCGACGTGGCCGTTCACTCCGTTGCTGTCGCGCCGGCACCGTTGCGCGACCGCCGCGGCGGTCAGGCGATCTTCTGCAGCGACATGATCGCCGGCTGCAGCGGCGGCGTGTCGATGTAGTGATCGGTGAGCATGAACGCGAACAGCGCCATCAGGTACACGATCGAATAGTTGAACACCTTCATCGCGAACAACTCGTTCGGCGGGCGCATCAACACGGCGGCGTAGTACAGGAACCCGGCGCCGAGCACCAGCGCGCCGCCCAGATAGAACAGGCCGCTCATGCCGGTCAGGTACGGCAGCAGCGTGGCGACCACCAGCAGCACGGTGTAGAACAACACGTGCCAGCGCGTGAATTCCACGCCGTGCGTGACCGGCAGCATCGGCACTTGCGCGCGCGAATAGTCGTCGCGCCGGAAAATCGCCAGCGCCCAGAAATGCGGCGGCGTCCACACGAAGATGATCAGCACCAGCAGCAGCGCATACGGATGCACCTGGTTCGTGACCGCGGCCCAGCCGAGCAGCGGCGGCGCCGCGCCGGCCGCGCCGCCGATCACGATGTTCTGCGGCGTGGCGCGTTTGAGCCAGGCGGTGTAGACCACGGCGTAGCCGATCAGCGAGGCAAACGTCAGCGCGGCGGTAAGCGCGTTGACCAGCAGCAGCAGGATCGCCATCGAGGTGGCACCCAGCGTGAGCGCGAACAACAACACTTGCAGCGGCGTCAGCGCGCCGGTCGCAAGTGGCCGGTGTGCGGTGCGCAGCATCACCTTGTCGATGCGCTGATCGATCAGATGATTGATCGCCGCGGCCGACGCGGCAGCGAGCCAGATGCCGATGAAGCCGGCGACCGATTCGCGCAGCGGCGGCAGGCCGGGCACGGCGAGGAACATGCCGATGATTGCCGTGAACACGATCAGCGCCACGACGCGCGGCTTGGTGAGTTCCAGGTATTGGCGTGCGATCGAAGCCATCGGATGCGTGTGTGGTTGGGTCGAGCGGCGCAGGGTTGGCGTAGGGTGGGCTTCAGCCCACCGACTTTGCAAGCCCCGCCGGCACGGATGGCTGCAACCGTGCCAGCAATGCCAGCAATGCCAACAGCAGCAGCGCCGCGACGCCGTTGTGCGCGGTGGCGACCGGCAGCGGCAGCCCGAGCACGACGTTGCCGATGCCGAGTGCGACTTGCAGCAGCAGAACGGCGCCGAACGCCAGACCGAGCGCGCGCGTTTCGCGCCGCCGCGCTGCCAGCAGCGCGAGCACGAGGCCGAACGCAAACACGACTGCCGCGCCGGCGCGGTGCGCCAGCTGGATTGCCGTGCGCGCCGGCGCATCGAGCACGCCGCCTTCGTAGTCGACGCCGACGCCACGCCAGAGCACGAATGCATTGTGGAAGTCGGTCGGCGGCGCCCACTGCCCCAGGCAGGTCGGGAAGTCCGTGCCGCAGGCCAGCGCCGCGTAGTTCGAGCTGGTCCAGCCGCCGAGCGCGATCTGCGCGACGAGCAGACACAGACCGATCACGACGAGCCCGCGCAATGCGGCATTTTCCACATTTCCAGCCGGCGCGACGCTCAGGCGCAGCGCGGTCCACGCGAGCAGCCCGAACAGGGCCAGGCCGCCGAGCAGATGCGACGACACCACCAGCGGCAGCAGCTTGAGCGTAACGGTCCACATGCCGAGCAGGGCCTGGAACACGATCACGACGGCGGCCGCGTACGGTACCCATGCGAGCCGGCCGAGCTCCCGTCGGCGCAGGAATGCCCATGCGGCGAGCGCGAACGTCAGCACGCTCAAGACACCGACCAGCATGCGGTGCGCCTGCTCGCGCCAGGCCTTGGTCGCATCGACCGGGCGATCCGGAAACGCGGCGTTTGCGCTGGCGACTTCATGCGCCTGGGTCGGCCAGCTCAGCTTGCCGTAGCAGGTCGGCCAGTCCGGGCACGACAGGCCCGCGTTCGACAGGCGCACGAACGCGCCGAACACGATCACGAACAAGGCCAGAGCAGCGGCGGCCCAGGCCAGCCGCGTCAGGCCACGGTGCGGCATTGTGGAAATGTGCATCAGTGGAATACCCGCTGCAGATCGTCGCGCACGCCGAGCGCCGCATAGCCTTGCGCATAACGCATCATCAGTTTGCCGTTCGGATCGACCAGCGCGAGGGCCAGCACGTCCTCGCCTTGCGCATGGTAGGCGGCGAACGCGTCGCCGGTATCGGTGCCCGCGATGAGCGGCGCGCGGGCCGCGACCAGCTCGGCTGGCAACGCCGGGCCGAGATAGACGATGCGCAGGCGGCCGGCGTTGCGGCCGAGCGTCAGGCGCATGCGCAAAACCTCGTCGAGGCGTTCGCGGCAGCGCTCGGCGCACCGTGTACCGGGCAGCGCGAGCAGGCTCCATTGCCATTGCGGATCGCGCCACACCAACGCGCTGCCATCGGCGAGCATGACCGGTACCGCGCTGACATCGCGCGGCGGATCAATCAGCGTGCCGCTGTTGCGCGTCGTGTGCGGCCGCCAGCCTTCGGCATTGAGCCAGAACGCGACCAGCATCGGCGTGGCGAACAACGCCACGACGGCGAGCAGGGTCAGGCGGCTCTTGGTTTTCGGAGTCATTTGTTCATTTTTCCACTTTGCGCCATTGCAGGGTTGCGCCAATGCAGCACGACGAATGTCACGAGCACCGCCAGCGCCAGAGCGAACCATTGCAGCGCGTAGGCGCGATGGCGCTCCGGCGGCATCACGCTGGGCGTCCATTCGCGTACGAACCCGCTGCCCGCTTGCGCATCCAGCAGCAGCAGCCCGGGCAGCATCGGCCGGCCAAGATCCGCCGCGAGCTCCGCTGCATCCAGGCGCAGCGTCAGCTTCGGCCACGCCGCCTGCGCCGCCAATGCGTTGCCGCCAAGGCGCAACCCGCCGCCCGGGTAAGGCGCGTAGATTCCCTGCAGCACCGTCGCGCCGGCCGGCAGCGGCGGCAGCGCCGGCGCGGAACCCGGCGCGTGGTCCCACGCGATCCAGCCGCGGTCGACCAGCAGCGCACGATCCTCGCCGTCGGGCAGATACACGCCGATCGCATGTACCCCCAAGCGGCCCTCGCGCACCTGCTCGTCCAGCAAGTAGCCATGTGCGGGGTCGAACTTTCCTGCAATGTGCACATGTGGATAATGCTGCATGTCCACACGGTCGCGTACGCTGGCGAAATCCTCGGCCGGCGCGTGCGCCGCGTCCGCGTACGCCGCCAGCAGCCGCTGCTTCTGTGCGGCGCGATCCAGCTGCCAGAATCCAAGCGCGCCGAATGCGCTCGCGCCGAGCAGCGTCAGGCCGATCGCGAACATCCCGGGCCGCCGCCAGCGCCGCATGGTCATCGCCGCGCGGCGCTATACTGGCGGCGCTGTCCGAGGGAAGTTCTGCTCATGACTACGCTGGTCATCGTCACGTTCCTGGTCGTAATCGTCTACAACCTGGGCGCCGGCCTCTATTTCATGATGGTCGACAAGGGCCAGACCAACCGCACGGTCAAGGCGCTTACCTGGCGTATCGGCCTGTCGGTAACGCTGATCCTGCTGATCATCCTCGGCATCTATACCGGCGTGATCAAGCCGCACGGACTCGGGCGCTAGATCTTTCCCTTCTCCCACCGGGAGAAGGTGGCGCGGCAGCGCCGGATGAGGGTACGAGTACGTATCGACGCTTCTGACTTCGCCGGACCCTCACCCCAACCCCTCTCCCGAGGGGAGAGGGGCCCAAGATCAAAGCACGTACACGAACATGAACAGGCCAAGCCACACCACGTCGACGAAGTGCCAGTACCAGGCGACCGCTTCGAACGCGAAGTGGTGATCGCGGCTGAAGTGTCCCTTCAGGCAGCGGAACCAGATCACGGTCAGCATGATCGCGCCGAGCGTGACGTGCATGCCGTGGAAGCCGGTCAGCATGAAGAACGTCGAGCCGTAGATGCCCGAGCCCAGGGTCAGGTTCATCTTGGTGTAGGCCTCGATGTATTCGTGCGCCTGGAAATCGAGGAAGGTGAAGCCGAGGATGATCGTCGCGGCAAGCCAGATCAAAAGCTGCACGCGGTTGCCGGCGCGCAGCGCGTGGTGCGCAATCGTGATCGTCACGCCGGATGACAGCAGGATCAACGTGTTGAGCAGCGGCACACCCCAGGCGGGCATGCTCTCGAAGGCGCCGCCGACCGCGGCCGGGCCGTTCGTCGGCCACGCCGGCGTGTAGCCGTTCCACAGGAAATAGTTCGTCAGCGCCCCGTCGCCTTCGCCGCCGATCCACGGCACCGAATAGGTGCGTGCGTAGAACAGCGCACCGAAGAACGCGGCGAAGAACATCACCTCGGAGAAGATGAACCACATCATGCCCATGCGGAACGATGTGTCCACCTGCTTCGAATAGATGCCGGCGAGCGACTCGCCGATCACCGTGCGGAACCAGCCGAACATCATCGACAACAGGCAGGCGATGCCGAACGCCATCACGTACTTGCCGGCGGCGGACGTTTCATTGATCCACAACGCTGCGCCGACCACGGTAGAGAACAGGCCGATCGAGCCGAGCAGCGGCCAGCGCGTGCCGTGCGGTACGTAGTAAGCGCCTTTTGTTGCTTGTGCCATGGTGATGTTCCGTTTTTTTGAAAAGTGCGGCCATCGACGGCCGCTTCTTGATCTCGCGATCAGGATGATCGCACAGGTCAACTCTTGGGCGCTTCCGCAGCTCGGGCCTTCGCCGCCAGCTGCTTCGTCGCCGGTTCATTGTTGTAAAACGTATACGAAAGCGTGAGCGTGTCGATGTCGCGCGGCAGCTGCGGATCGACCACGAACTTGACCGGCATGCGACGCGATTCGCCCGCGGCCAGCGTCTGCTCGGTGAAGCAGAAGCATTCGGTCTTGTTGAAATACTGCGACGCGAGCTTCGGCGCCACGCTCGGCACCGCGTTGCCGACGATCGCGTCCGGCGCCAGATTGGTCGCATCGAACCATGCGCCGATCAATTCGCCCGGATGCACCTTGATGCTGACCGTCTCCGGCGCGAACTGCCATTTCAGCGCGCTGTTGACGTTGGCGACGAACTGCACCGTGACCCAGCGCGACGGATCCGGCGCGAACGCCGCGACCTTGGCGCCGTCGGCCGCCTGGCCGTCGACCTTGATGCCAAGCACGTGCACGCAGGCGATGCGGTACAGCGGCACGCAGGCGAAGCCGAACAGGAACATCGCCGCGCACACGACCAGCGCGCGCTTCAGGAACTGGCGGTTGTTGGCGGGCGCGTCCATCAGTGCTGCGCGAACTGGACGACGAAGAACAGCACGAAAAACGTCAACGCAACCGCGCCCGCGATCCACGCCGTGCGGCGGATGCCGGCGCGGCGCTGATCGGGTTTCACGTTGGCGGATGATTGGATCATTTCGAGATTGTTGCTGCGAATTGCGTTCTTTCTTCCGTCATTCCCGCGCAAGCGGGAATCCATTTTGGTTTTCGTCTTTCTTTGCCACATCTGAGATCAAGATGGATCCCCGCTTGCGCGGGGATGACGTCAAAATCCAGTATTCGCTCGTGCTTGGTGCTTCGCTCAGTGGGTGACGTCGCCGTGCGCCAGATCCTCGTCATGGATCAGCGGCGGCGTCTCGAACGTGTGGAACGGCGCCGGCGACGGCACGGTCCACTCCAGTCCGTGCGAGGCTTCCCACACGTGCTGCGTGGCCGGCGCACCGGAGCGCTTCGAAGTCCACAGGATCACGAACATCATGATCGGCGTCAGAAACATGCCGTACGCACCGATCGTGGACACCAGGTTCCAATCGGCGAATGCGACGTTGTAGTCGGGAATGCGGCGCGGCATGCCGGCCAGACCGAGGAAGTGCTGCGGGAAGAACAGCACGTTGACGAACACCATGCTCCACCAGAAATGGAACTTGGCCCAGGTCTCGTTGTACATCTTGCCGGTCCACTTCGGCCACCAGTAGTAGATCGCCGCGATGATCGCGAACAACGCGCCGGTGACCAGCACGTAGTGGAAGTGCGCGACGACGAAATAGGTGTCCTGGTACTGGAAGTCGGCCGGCACGAGCGCGAGCATCAGCCCGGAGAAGCCGCCGATCGTGAACAGGATGACGAACGAGATCGCCCACAGCATCGGCGCCTCGAACGACATCGAGCCGCCCCACATCGTCGATACCCAGTTGAACACCTTCACGCCGGTCGGCACCGCGATCAGCATCGTGGCGAACATGAAGTACAGCTCTCCGCCGAGCGGCATGCCGACGGTGAACATGTGGTGGCCCCACACGATGAACGACAGGAACGCGATCGAGGCGATCGCGAACACCATCGCCTGGTAACCGAACAGCGGCTTGCGGCTGAAGGTCGGGATGATCTCCGACACGATGCCGAACGCCGGCAGGATCATGATGTAGACCTCGGGATGCCCGAAGAACCAGAAGATGTGCTGGAACATCACCGGGTCGCCGCCGCCGGCGGCGTTGAAGAAGCTGGTGCCGAAATACTTGTCGGTGAGCAGCATCGTCACCGCGCCCGCCAGCACCGGCATGACCGCGATCAGCAGGAACGCCGTGATCAGCCAGCTCCACACGAACACCGGCATCTTCAGCAGGTCCATGCCCGGCGCGCGCATGTTGAGGATGGTGGCGATGATGTTGATCGCGCCCATGATCGAGCTGATACCCATCAAGTGCACGGAGAAGACGAGGAACGCGACGCCGTCGCCGCCCTGGATCGCGAGCGGCGGATACATCGTCCAGCCGCCGGCCGGTGCGCCGCCCTTCATGAACAGCGTGGAGAGCAGCATCGTGAACGCGAACGGCAGGATCCAGAACGACCAGTTGTTCATGCGCGGCAGCGCCATGTCCGGCGCGCCGATCTGCAGCGGGATCATCCAGTTCGCGAGGCCCACGAACGCCGGCATGATCGCGCCGAAGATCATCACCAGCGCGTGCATGGTGGTCATCTCGTTGAAGAAGTACGGCTGCACGAATTGCAGGCCGGGCTTCATCAGCTCGGTGCGGATCACGCCCGAGAAGCCCGCGCCGATGCACGCCATGATGAACGCGAACACCAGATACAGCGTGCCGATGTCCTTGTGATTGGTCGAGAACACCCAGCGGTTGAAGAAGCCGTGCGGCTTGTGATCGTGGTGATCGTGCGCGTCGTGGGCGTGATCGTCGTGGTGTGCGGTGGCTTGGGTTGCCATGGGAAGCCTCGAAAAACTTTCAGATGTTCGGATTGACGATCAGCCGTTGCTCGGCGTCGGCGTCGCGGCGGGTGCGGGAGCGGCCGGGGCAGGAGTCGCCGCCGGTGCCGGAGCAGCCGGTGCGTGTGCCTGCGCGTAGGCCGCTTCCTGCTGGTCCAGCCACTGCGTGAATTCTGCCTTCGGCACCGCCTTGACCACGATCGGCATGAACGCGTGATCCTGGCCGCACAGCTCGGCGCACTGGCCGCGGTAAACGCCCGGATCGTGGATGTTGGTCCAGGCGTCGTTGATGATTCCCGGAATCGCATCCTGCTTCCAGCCAAGCTGCGGCACCCACCAGGCGTGGATCACGTCGTCGCCGGTGACGACGAAACGGACCTTGGTGTCGGTCGGCACGACCAGCGGATGATCGACGTCGAGCAGGTAGGTCTGCTCGTTGCCCTGCTTGACCGCGTAGGGATCCATACCGGACTTGAGCTGGCGCGTCTTGTCGCTGGCGATATCCAGGCGCGAGATGAAGTGCACGTGGTAGGGCTTGTCGCCGACGTTGACGTAGTCGTAGCCCCACTTCCACTGGTAGCCGGTGATCTTGATCGTCATCTCCGACTCTTCGGTGTGCGCCATACCGATCATCACCTTGGTCGCCGGCGCGGCCATCAGCACCAGGATCGCGATCGGCACCACGGTCCAGATGATTTCGGCGACCGTGTTGTGCGACCAGGTCGCGGCCACGGCGCCCTTGGATTTGCGGAACTTGAACATCGACACGATCATCGCGCCGAACACGATGATGCCGATCACGACGCACACCCAGAACGCCAGCATGTGGATGCCGTAGACGGTGCGCGAGGTTTCGGTCACGCCCTGCGTCATGTTCAGCTGCCACGGCTGCGCGAGCGCGTGCGCCGCGCCGGCGTAGCCGCCCAACGCGACGCTCGCGGCCAGCGCCGCGCACGTACGCGTGAATCCGCCCAATTTGCTAGACACCAAGCCGGCAGCCTTCATTCTTCTTCACCCTGACTCAAAATTCCTGTCGATCCGCCGCGATCCTGCAAGGGTCGCAGCAGCTCCGTTAATCGCAGCGCCAGTGCGCGGCGCTCGTGGTCATTCAAAAACGTCCCTACTTCGACCTCACGCCCGTGCGAGGCGAGCAGCAGTCGGCTTGGCCAGCCGCGCTCGGCTCCCGGCTGCAATTGCACCCGCACCCAGTACGGATGAAACCGCATCTCGTCGTCGCGGCGCGCCGAACTGATCACGAGCTGCGTCGGTGTCAGCGTGATCAACTCGCCGAGTCCCGAAGCCACCCAGACCCGACGCAGACACCAGGCCACAATGCCAAGTTCGAGCAGCGCGAAGGCAGGCGCCAGCACATTGCCCTGCCACGCTGCCAGACCCGCCATCACCCCCGCGGCAAATCCCTGCGCGACCAGAAATGCCACGAGCCCACTCCGGGTCAGCGACCGATGGGGCAAAACCCACACCGAAACCGCCTCGACCGGGGTGAAAGGGGACAATTCAGCGGCCATCGCAACATCCGGCACGCGAAACCTCGCAATGATAGTGACCGGGCCGAGCGCGGGCAAGCTTGGGGTGAAGCAGGGGCGACGCAGAAGGCGCGGGGCGAAGGGTGGGTGGAACGCCGATTGGCGCAGTTCAGCGCGTTTCGGTCGACGGTTACTGCCTATATTTCTCCGCAATGCACCGTGCCGCCTCGCGCGTGGCCGCTTCCCGCGTTGCTCGACCCTCGCCCCTGCGCTTCTCTTGCTAAACTACGCGGCCCCGCGCCGCCCTTGCCGACAACCGCGATCGATGACCGCCATCCTGCTGCCTGAACTTGCGCCCGCGCCGGATGCCGCGCGCGCCCGCATGACCGCCGCTTATTGCCGCGACGAAACCGAGGCGATGAACGAGTTGCTCGCGCAGGCCGCGCTGCCGCCGGCCGAACGCGACTTGGTGCTGGCCCGTGCCACCGAATTGGTCGCGCGCGTGCGCGCCAAGAAGCACGAGCAAAGCGCGGTCGAATCGTTCATGCGCGAGTACGACCTGTCCAGCGAGGAAGGCGTGCTGCTGATGTGCGTGGCCGAAGCGCTGCTGCGCATTCCGGACAAGGTCACCGCCGACAAGCTGATTTCCGACAAGCTCGGCGAGGCGAACTGGGAAAAGCATCTCGGTCAGAGCGACTCCGTGCTGGTCAACGCCGGCACCTGGGGGCTGATGCTGACCGGTAAGCTGGTCACGCTCGCCGAGGAGACGCAGCGCAACTTCACCGGCGCGCTCAAGCGCCTGGTCGGCCGCGCCGGCGAACCGGTGATCCGCCTAGCCGTGCGTCAGGCGATGCGCATCATGGGCCATCAGTTCGTGATGGGCCGCACGATCAAGGAAGCGCTCGATCGCGCCGCCGAGAAGGACAACCGCGCCTACCGCTATTCGTACGACATGCTCGGCGAAGCAGCGCTGACGCAGCCGGATGCCGAGCGTTACCACAAGGCGTACAAGGATGCGATCGACGCACTCGGCAAGCGCGGCCCGTTCGCCGACGTGCTCGATGCGCCGAGCATCTCGATCAAGCTGTCGGCGCTGCATCCACGCTACGAAGTCGCCAAGCGCGCACGCGTACACGCGGAGCTGACGCCGAAGCTGCTGGAACTGGCGCAGCTCGCGAAGAAAAACGGCATCGGCCTGACCGTCGACGCGGAAGAAGCCGATCGCCTGGAACTGTCGCTCGAAATCATCGCCGCCGTGCATGCCGATGCCTCGCTGGCCGGCTGGACCGGCTACGGCCTTGCCGTGCAGGCGTACCAGAAGCGCGCGCCGTTCGTGATCGACTGGCTGGCCGAACAAGCAAAGAAAGCCGGCCGCCGCTTTTGCGTGCGTCTGGTCAAGGGCGCGTACTGGGATTCGGAGGTCAAGCGCGCGCAGGAAGGCGGCCATGCCGGCTATCCGGTATACACGCGCAAGCCGAACACCGATGTGTCGTATCTGGCCTGCGCGCGGCGCCTGTTCGAGCATGGCGACGCGTTCTATCCCGCGTTCGCGACGCACAACGCGCACACGATCGCGGCGATCCAGCATATGGCAAATGGACGTCCATTCGAGTTCCAGCGCCTGCACGGCATGGGCACCGATCTGTACGCCGAGGTGATCGGTGCGAAGAATATGAACGTGCCGTGCCGCGTGTATGCGCCGGTCGGTTCGCACGAAGACCTGCTGCCTTATCTGGTGCGCCGCCTGCTCGAAAACGGCGCCAACACCTCGTTCGTCAACCGCATCGTCGACGAGACGCTGCCGATCAAGGACCTGGTCGCCGATCCGGTCGAGGTGGTGCGCGGCTTCGCCAGCAAGCCGCACCCGCGCATCCCACAACCCGTCACGATGTACCTGACCGAAATCCCGGAGCAATCGCCAATGTCGTCGTCACCGCAACGCAAGAACTCCATGGGCGTCAACTTCGGCAACGACAACGAGCTGCAGGCGCTGGCCGAAGCGGTCGCGAAAGTCGACACCAAGAACTGGAGCGCCGCGCCGCTGGTGCCCGGCGCGAAATCGGGCGAGCCGCTGCAGGACGTGACCAATCCCGCCGACCGCCGCATCAAGATCGGCACCAAGCAGAACGCCGATGCCGGCACGGTCGAACGCGCGCTGGCCAACGGCCATGCGGCGCAGCCGGGCTGGGACCGCCTGCCGGTGGCGTCGCGCGCGAAGATTCTCGAATACGCCGCCGACCTGCTCGAGCAGCGCCGCGCCGAATTCGTCGCCCTGCTGGTGCGCGAAGCCGGCAAGACGCTGCCCGCCGCGATCTCCGAAGTGCGCGAAGCCGCCGACATGTGCCGCTATTACGCGGCGATGGCGCGCAAGCTGATGGGCCATCCGGAAACGCTGCTCGGGCCTACCGGCGAATCGAACCAGCTGTCGCTGCACGGCCGTGGCGTGTTCGTCTGCATCAGTCCGTGGAATTTCCCGCTGGCGATTTTCACCGGCCAGGTCGTGGCTGGCCTTGCCGCCGGCAATTCGGTAATCGCCAAACCCGCCGACCAGACCGTGCTGATCGGCCACGCCGCGGTGAAACTGCTGCACGAAGCCGGCGTGCCGGAAGCGGTACTGCAGTTCGTGCCCGGCAAGGGCTCGATGATCGGCAACACGCTGCTGACGAAACCTGAGGTCGCGGGCGTGTGCATGACCGGCTCGACCGAAACCGCGTGGACGATTAACCGCACGCTCGCCGCGCGCAACGCGCAGATTGCCGCGCTGATCGCTGAAACCGGCGGCCAGAACGCGCTGATCGCCGACTCGTCCGCGTTGCCGGAACAGCTCGTGAAAGACGCGATCGCTTCCGCGTTCGATTCCGCGGGCCAGCGCTGCTCGGCCGCACGCGTGCTGTTCGTGCAGGACGACATCGCCGACAAGGTGATCGCGATGTTGTCCGGCGCGATGGACGAACTGAAGGTCGGCGATCCTGGTTTGCTGTCGACCGATGTCGGCCCGGTGATCGACGAACCATCGCGCAAGGGTCTCGCCGACCACGCCGCGCGCATGGACAAGGAAGCCCGCTTGATCAAACAGGTCAAACTTGGCGCGGAAACCGAAAACGGCACGTTCTTCGCACCGCGCGCCTACGAATTGAAGTCACTGTCGCAGCTCACGCACGAAGTATTCGGCCCGGTGCTGCACGTGCTGCGCTGGAAGGCGAGCGAGCTCGACGCCGTGATCGACGCAATCAACAACACCGGCTTCGGCCTCACGCTCGGCATCCACAGCCGCATCGATTCCACAATTGCGCATATTTCACAACGCGCCAAAGTGGGCAATTGCTACGTCAACCGCAACCAGATCGGCGCGGTCGTCGGCGTGCAGCCGTTCGGCGGCGAGAACCTGTCGGGCACCGGCCCGAAGGCCGGCGGACCGCATTACCTGCTGCGCTTCGTCACCGAGCGCACGCTGACCGTGAACACAACCGCGGCCGGCGGCAACGCCTCGCTGCTGACGCTCGGCGAGTAGGCGCGCGCCCAAGCCCTCCCTCCCTTCAAGGGGAGTTGGAAGGGAGGGTGTTGGCTTCGGTTCATTCGCCGCGCGTCGGGGCGCAACGTCACTTCAACGAGTGCAATCCAATCAGATTGCCTTCGGTGTCGAATGCGAGCGCGATGAAGCCGTACTGCCCTATCGACATCTTCTTGTCCTTGATCTTGCCGCCAGCCTTGACCACGCGCTCGGCTTCGACCGCGCAATCCTCGCAGGCGAAATACACCAGCGTGCCCATGCCGCCGGACGGCACGCCGTCCATCTTCGCCAGCGCACCGGACGTGCCGGGCTGATCCATGATCATCGGCGGGAAGGCCCAGTAGTCCATTTCCTTCGCGGTTGATTCCATTTTCGACAGCTTGGTCTGGAATACCGTCTCGTAGAATTTCCGCGCGCGGCCCATGTCCTGCACGTAGATCTCGAACCAGCGCACCGGGTTGAAGGATTTGTCCGACATGTTGTTCTCCTTGTCTGATCGTCGCGTAGCGGATTCCCGGCGCGGATGGTAAGCCCGCTTAGGCGACACGGCGTTACATTGCTTGCGCCGAGGCGGTTCCCGTTCAGCTGATGTGCGGCATTGTGCAGATCACGGTGGCGCTTTGCCGCCGCGACGACATCTCATGCAAGGAGGCATGTCATGGCGATCCTGCGTATTGTTCTGCTCGCGTCCTGCGTGGTCGCGGCCGGCACGCTCGGCGCGGCGCAGCGTCCGTCTAGGCCGGCCTCGGCAGCGGCGGCGGCACTGAGCGTGACTTTGAACCAGGGCGAAGTCGCGCGCTGGCCGGGCATCGCGGCAAAACGCTGCGTGCTCGGCGGAAAAGCCTACGCAGCCGTGAATGCGGTTTGCTATTACCCGTTCGACGTCGCCGCTAAACCAGGGCGCTACGCGATCGCGGCAATCGACGATGCCGGCAAGCGACATCGCGCCACCGCGATCGTGCTGAAAGTCGAACGGCCGCATGTCGACATCACGCTGAGTGACGAGGCCTATGTCGACGTCACGCCGGAAAACCAGCGGCGCGCTCAGCGCGAGCGCGAGGCGGTGCTGAAGCTGTTCCGTGCGAGCAACTCCGCGCCGCGCTTCTCGCTGCCGCTCGCCGCACCGGCGATGCCGTTGCCGAAGAACGAAGACGACTTCGGCAGCGACCGCACGTTCAACGGCAAGATCCAGAGCCAGCATACCGGGCGCGATTACCCGGTGACGGAAGGCACGCCGGTCAAGGCGGTAGCCGACGGCACGGTAGTGCTCGCCGACGAACACTTCATTACCGGCAACAGCGTCTACATCGATCACGGCGACGGCATGGTCAGCGCAAGCTTCCATCTGTCCAGCCTGGCGGTGGCGACCGGGGACGAGGTCAAGCGCGGCCAGACGATCGGCAAGATCGGCGCGACCGGCCGGGTGAGCGGCGCGCACCTGCATCCGGCTATCCGCTGGCTCGGCGCGCGTGTCGATACACAGCAGCTGCTCGAAACGGCGCTGCATCTGCACAACGT